>Ga0256405_10001858_pt1 | contig 53800 bp, 49 predicted proteins | sample RumenRJG_02DNA_FD_189096 | JGI IMG/M metagenome (GOLD analysis project Ga0256405, IMG submission 189096) | Bovine rumen microbial communities from Lethbridge, Alberta, Canada - RJG_02 | ecosystem: Host-associated > Mammals > Digestive system > Stomach > Rumen | place: Canada: Alberta... | reverse complement strand
CTAAGCTCACGATCTCTACTAACGATCTATTATTTACGTTCTTTTCTAACATTACAATCACCGTATTTATTTTACCATAAATACGACAAAAAGCCCAGCTCTCGCTGGACTTTTTCGACAGACTGAAACGCACCCAACGGGTGCGTTTTACTCTTATACTAATCCTTGATAAAAAGATTTAATCAGATATTAGTGATATATTTCGGATAGCGCGACGGGAGACGCAGACAGGCTGGCGCCTGTCACTTCCGGGGTCCCTACAACGCCTCGCGTTGTGGGGAGAGGAGGAGTCGCGGCACGAGGTCAAGGCATACCAACCGGATATGCCTACCGAGTACAGCGAACGACGACGACAACAAAGCTATACGAAATATAGCGCAATAGATGATAAAGGTTTTTATTAAGGATTAGTATTATGCCTTCAATTCATCCTCGATGACGTTTGCGGCGTTCTCGAACCAGTCGCCGACAAACAGCTCGATGGTGCCGGTGTCGACCGACTTTCGCAGCGATTCGTCCATCGGAACCTTCGCCAGCACGCGGGTACCGTACTGGGCGGCGATCTCGTCGATGTGGCTGTCGCCGAAGATTTGATGCTCCTTGCCGCAGTCGGGGCACTTGAAGTAGCTCATATTCTCAACCAGACCGAGAATCGGAACATTCATCAGCTCCGCCATCTTAACCGCCTTTTCGACGATCATAGATACCAGCTCCTGCGGAGAAGCGACAACGATGATGCCGTCAAGGGGGATCGACTGGAAAACCGTCAGCGGAACGTCGCCGGTGCCGGGGGGCATGTCGACAAACATGTAGTCGACGTCCTTCCAGATCACGTCCGTCCAGAACTGCTTGACCGTACCGGCGATAACCGGGCCGCGCCAAACAACAGGATCGGTGTTGTGCTCCAACAGCAGGTTGATCGACATGATGTCGATACCGGTCTTGGTGGTCTCGGGAAGGATACCGAACTCAGAACCCTTCGCGCGTTCGGTGATACCGAAGGCTTTCGGGATCGACGGGCCGGTGATATCCGCGTCGAGCACGGCGGTCTTGTGACCGCGGCGGTTCATCTCGACCGCCATCGCGGAGGTGACAAGGCTCTTGCCTACGCCGCCCTTGCCGGATACAACCGCGATCACCTTTTTCACGGAGCTGAGATCATTTAACTTTTCATGCAGATCCTGGGGCTCGGTGCGCGACGCGCATGCCTGACCGCAGGTGGAACAATCATGGGTGCATTCGCTCATTTATTATTCTGCCTCTTTCTTGATTTCTTCAGCCTTTTGTTCAGCTGTTTCTGCAACTTCTTCTGTTTTATCATCCGCAGCGTCAACAACCTCTTCGGTCGCTTCGGCGGCTTCCTCTACCGCTTCCTCAGCCTTATTCTCGGTATCGGCAAGCTCCTCGGCAAGACCGCCCTCGACGGGAGCGATCTGCTCAGTTTCAGCTTCCTCTTCCTCGTCCTCCTTCATCTCATAGCCCGAGAAGAAGGTGTAAGGGATACCGTAGCCCAGCGCGACGCACGCCATCATCAGGATGATGGAGGGGCCGCTCACGCCGCCCAGCATCGCCAGCGCCGACGCCGGAGCGATCGCGTCATGGAACGGAAGTCCCGGGATCAGAGCCGCCAAAATGATATATAGGCTCGGTACAACCATCAGCAGAAGAACCGCCAGGCTGAAACGTCTGACCTGTTTACCCTCGCCGACGCGGGTCGCGTAGAACAGCAGCAGGCCAAAGACGACCAGCATCAAAATCTGGATAACGCTGCCCAGCGTACCGGAAACCTGACTCGCCAAAGACGAGAAAAAGTAGGTGCAGACTATGTAGCCGATCACCAGAAACGACGAGAAGATGATGTTAATTTTGCTTCTTTTGGTGTTTTTCATAATTTACCTCCAAAATGATATTTGTATGCCGCAAACGGCAATCGTTCACGATTACTTCCGCAGTTTCAGAACAAAGCAGTACCAGCCGCCATAGGTGTTTTCTTCGATGATCTCAAAGCGTTCGCCGACAGCTTTCTTCACGTCGTCGGCACGGGTGTCGATGATACCGCTGACGATGTAGACCGCGTCGTCCTTCATAAACTCGCTGACGGAAGCCGACAATGCTATTATAGCATCTGCCACGATATTTGCAACCACAATATCGTATTTTCCGTCGACTTTATCGACAAGATCGCCCGCGATGGCGGTAAATTTGTCCTCTACACGGTTGACGGCGGCATTCTCGTTGGCGGTACGCACCGCCAGCTCGTCGATATCTACCCCAAAGGCGTTTTCAGCCCCCAGCAGCACCGCCGCGATACCGAGGATACCACTGCCGCAGCCGACGTCCAGCACCTTCTCACCGCCTGCAACATACCGCTCCAGCGCCTCCATGCACAGGCGCGTCGTTTCATGCTTGCCGGTGCCGAACGCAAGACCGGGGTCGATGTTCATGACAACCCTGCCCTGCGGGTCGGTATCCGTATACCACGAGGGGTTGATGAGCAGTTTTTCGCCGACGGGCATGGGCTTGAAAAACTTGCGCCAGTTGTTCAGCCAATCGTCCTCCTGCACATCGGTCATGTCAATCGTGTGCGGAATCGAAGCCGCGGTCAGACGTTCCTTGAGGAACTGTACCGCTTCTCCTATATTATCCTCAGGGTCGATATAAATATGTATCTTCGCCTTAGAGCGATCCATCTTTAAGAGATCCTCGTCGATCAGGTCGATGTGCGCGATCTGCTGCACCTCGTTCTCCAGATCGGAGTAGTCCTCGATATAGATGCCGTAGGGCACGGTCATGTTAGCGATCGCCGCCGCTTCGTCAATCTGAGCGGCGCTCACCTCGACCGAAATTTCAGTCCAGTCCATGGTAGTCTCCTCAGTCTTTTTCATTACAGCACAAAAAGCCGAACGAGTATCTCTCATTCGGCTGATGCTTTATCCAAATAAATCTTTCAGCTTATCCATGAAGCCCTTGCGCTTCTGGTAATTTTTGTCTCCTGTCGCCGCTTCCAACTCACGGATCAGCTCTTTTTGCTTGCCGGAAAGGTTCTTCGGCACCTCCATGACAACTCTGACATACTGGTCGCCGCGGCCTCTGCCGCCCAGGTGCTGGACGCCCTTGCCCTTGAGCTTGAAAATATCGCCCGGCTGGGTACCCTCGTGGATATCATAGCTCACCTTTCCGTCCAGGGTCGGTACGGTGACGGTCGCGCCGAGAGCCGCCTGGGTAAAGGTGACCGGCAGCTCGCACCAGATATCGTCGCCTCTGCGTTCAAAGATCGGATGGGGTCGGATGCCGATGTAGACATGCAAATCACCCGCGGGTCCGCCGTTGATGCCGGAGTTGCCGTGACCGCCGACGTTGAGCACCTGCTCGTCGTTGATACCGGCAGGCACGTTGACCTCTACGGTCTTTTTGCGGCGCACCTGACCGCGTCCGTTACAGGTACGGCACGGCGTTTCTACAATCTTGCCCCTGCCCCTGCAGGTATCGCACGGACGGGTGGTCTGCACCGTACCGAAGGGGGTACGCTGGTTGATGGTCACCTGACCTCTGCCGCCGCAGGCGGTACAGGTCTTGGGAGACGTACCCTTCTGCGCGCCGGTACCGTTACAGTCCTTACAGGTCGAGATCGCCTGATACTGCACGGTTTTTTTGCAGCCCTTAGCCGCCTCTTCAAAGCTGATATACAGCTGGGTCTCGATATCCGATCCGCGTCTGGGGGCGTTCGGGTTCGCCGAGCGTCTGCCGCCGAAGCCGCCGAAGAAGCTCGAGAAGATGTCGCCTAGGTCAATATCCTGACCGAAGGGCGAGCCTGCGCCGCCCGCACCGTAGTTGGGATCGACGCCCGCGTGACCGAACTGGTCATAACGCGCCTTCTTCTCGCTGTCGGACAGCACCTCATACGCCTCGTTGACCTCTTTGAACTTTTCCTCGGCTTCTTTGTCGCCGGGGTGCAGGTCGGGATGGTACTTCTTTGCCGCCTGACGGTACGCCTTTTTTATTTCATCATCCGAAGCGCCCTTGCCGACGCCCAAGACTTCATAGTAATCTCGTTTATCTGCCATAACTTCACCTGATTTCAGTCTCTCTTTATCAAAGAGAGCTCCCTCCGAAGGAGGTTGAGAGATTGCAGGAAAGCCGCCGAAAAAGGCGGCTGCCTAAACTATCATTTGTATCATAACACAAATGCGCCTGCGGCGCAAATCATGTTGTAATACTAAGTATCCATTAAACGCTTTAACAAATTTGTTAGCGAGAAATTTCGCAGAGCAAGGCGGAGGACGCAGGCATACTGGCGTATGTCAAGGACGACAACACCGCTATGCGGAATTTAACGCAATAAATGTTAAAGTGTTTTAATGATACTTAGTATAAGCAATTCACGCCGTAGGCAATTCATGCAGCTGCGGTATTACCGCAGCCGCAAATCATTTCATCATCGGATCAGTCTACGTCCTTGTAATCAGCGTCGTAAACGTTACCGTCGCTGCCGCCGTTATTGGGAGCCGCGCCCTGGGTCGGATCAGCGCCGGGCTGAGCGCCTGCCGCCTGCTGAGCCGCCGCGTTCTGCTGATACATCTTCGCGCCGATATCCTGCAGGCTCTTCATCAAATCGTCCTTAGACGCCTTAATCATATCCGCGTCGTTCTTAGAGATAGCCTCCTTGACAGCTGCGATCTTGGTGTTCAGGGTGTTCTTGTCGTCGTCCGCGATCTTGTCGCCGTTGTCGGAGATGAGCTTCTCTGCCTGATAAGCAACCTGCTCGGCTTCGTTCTTGGCGTCGACCTCTTCTCTGCGCTTCTTGTCCTCAGCCGCATACTGCTCTGCTTCCTTGACCGCCTTGTCGATGTCGTCCTTCGACATGTTGGAGGTGTTGGAAATCGTGATCTGCTGCTGTGCGCCGGTGCCGAGGTCCTTTGCGGAGACGTTAACGATACCGTTCGCGTCGATGTCGAAGGTAACTTCGATCTGCGGGATACCGCGGGGAGCCGGAGCGATACCGGTCAGCGCGAACAGACCGAGCTGCTTGTTGTCGCGGGCAAACTCGCGCTCACCCTGCAGGATGTTGATCTCAACCTGAGTCTGGTTATCCGCCGCGGTAGAGAAAATCTGGCTCTTCTTGGTCGGGATGGTGGTGTTGCGGTCGATGATCTTGGTCATGACGCCGCCCATGGTCTCAACGCCCAGAGAAAGCGGAGTAACGTCGAGCAGTAAGAGGCCATCGCCCTCGCCGCCGAGAACGCCCGCCTGGATTGCCGCGCCGATCGCGACGCACTCGTCGGGGTTGATGCCCTTGAACGGCTCTTTGCCGATCAGCGCCTTGACAGCGTCCTGAACAGCCGGGATACGGGAGGAACCGCCGACCATCAGAACCTTGTTGATCTCGCCGATGGACAGACCGGAGTCGGACAGAGCGGTGCGAACGGGGCCCATGGTCTTTTCAACCAGATCAGCGGTCAGCTCGTTGAACTTCGCGCGGGTCAGGGTCAGGTCAAGGTGCTTGGGGCCGGTCGCGTCGGCGGTGATGAACGGCAGGTTGATGTTAGAGGTTGTCACGCCGGAGAGCTCGATCTTACTCTTCTCGGCGGCTTCCTTTAATCTCTGCATCGCCATCTTGTCGCCGGAAAGGTCTACGCCGGTTTCCTGCTTGAAGGACTGTACCATCCAGTCGATGATACGCTGGTCAAAGTCGTCGCCGCCCAGACGGTTGTTACCGGCAGTTGCCAGAACCTCCTGAACGCCGTCGCCGATCTCGATGATGGAGACGTCGAAGGTACCGCCGCCGAGGTCATATACCATGACCTTCTGGTCGTTTTCTTTATCCATACCGTAAGAGAGCGCCGCCGCGGTAGGCTCGTTGATGATACGCTTGACCTCGAGGCCCGCGATCTTGCCGGCGTCCTTGGTTGCCTGACGCTGAGCGTCGGTGAAGTACGCCGGAACGGTGATAACAGCGGAGTTGACGGTCTCACCGAGGTACGCCTCGGCGTCAGCCTTCAGCTTCTGCAGAACCATCGCGGAGATCTCCTGCGGTGTATATGCCTTGTTGTCGATGTTTACCTTGTAGTTAGAGCCCATTTCTCTCTTGATAGAGGAAACGGTGCGGTCAGGGTTGGTGATCGCCTGACGCTTCGCGACCTGACCGACGAGTCTCTCGCCTGTCTTGGAGAAAGCGACGACGGACGGAGTGGTTCTCGCGCCCTCGGCGTTTGCGATAACGACGGGCTCGCCGCCCTCGATAACTGCTACACAAGAGTTGGTTGTACCTAAGTCAATACCGATTGTTTTAGCCATAATAAATACCTCCGGAATAAAATAATAATGAATAGATAATAGACAATAATGAATAATACAATTTATATATTAACGAATGTCGAACAGCGTGTCTTTGTTTGCCGCTCTGTGTGTGGCACCTCACGGCTTTCCCACCACCGTTCGCCATTCACCGGTTACGCGTTTGCCACGACGACCATCGCGTGACGGATGATCTTGTCGCCGATCTTGTAGCCCTTTTGATAGACCGCCGAGATCGTGTTTTCGCCGAGATTCTCATCCTCGACCATCGAGACCGCGTTGTGTAGCTCGGGATCAAAGGTATCGCCGACCTCGCAGAACGCCTCGACCTTGAGCTTTTCCAAGCAGGTCTTGAGCTGCTGGGCGATCATCTCGATGCCCTTGCTGAACTCTTCGGGAACGTCCTTGCCCTCAAACTGGGCAAGCGCGTTGGTCATGCTGTCCGCCATCGGCAAAAGCTCTTTGACCGCGTGGGCGGTCGCGTCGTCATAGATCTGGAGCTTTTCCGCCGAGGTGCGCTTGCGGTAGTTATCATATTCCGCAAAGAGCCTGATGTACTTTTCCTTTTCGGCTTTCAGCTCCTCCTGCAGTTTTTCCTCTGCGGTAGGTTCTTTCTTCTCTTCAACGACTTTTTCTGTCGTTTCCTCAGCCTCGGTCACCTGTTCGGTTTCTTCGACCTCAGGCTTTTTCTTTTCTTTCTTCATGGGTCTATCCTCCTTAGAGCAGATCGCCGATCGCGCGGGACACACATCCCGCCGCGAAGATGACCTCGCTCATAATGGTTCTGTAGTCAATTCTCAGCGGCGCTATCACCGCGACCGCTCCGGCGTTCTCGCCGCCGATCTCGTATCGAGCCGTGATGACCGCGCTGTGTTTGAGCTCCGGGATTTTGCTTTCGTCGCCGAGATAGATCATGTGCGTGCGACTGTTATTGAGCAGTCCCGAGATACTTTTTGTATCGGAGAGAAAGCGGATCGTGTTGCGCGCGCTGTCAAAGTCGTAGCTGTCCGAAAACAGCAGATTTGTCTGACCCGCGACGGTCACGTTAATCTGCAAGGCTTCCTCCACCGCTTCGTAGATCGCCACCAGCACATCGGGGATGAAGAGCGTCAACTCGCCCATGCCCGAAGCGGCAGTCTGCAAAAAGCCCTGTGTGATATCCTTGAGCTTCACGCCCGCGAACGCCTCGTTGACCGCCTTGTCAAACATCTGCAAAAGCTGCGGCGTCAAAACAAATTCACAGCGAAACAACCTTGACTTCACCATGCCGTTCGACGTGACCAGCACCGCCATCGAGGTGTGCCGCCCGGTAGAGACAAAGCGGATCCGGTGGACGCGCGCTTCATCCGACGACGGCGTCGTCGCGGCGCCGGCGGCTTTTGTCAGCTGGGACAGCACCGAAGCGGTTCGTGCCAAAATACTCTCCGGCGCGCCGCCTGTCGAGCGAATGTTGCGCTCCATGCTCTCCCGAAGCCTTTCGGACAGGATCGCGGGCTTCATCAGGTTGTCGATGTAGTAGCGATAGCCCTGCTTTGTCGGGACACGTCCCGCCGAGGTGTGCGGCTGTCTGAGGTAACCCTCGTCATCCAGGGCTTTCAACTCGTTGCGAACGGTTGCGGACGAAACGTTCAGGTCGGTTTCATCCAAAAGCGCCTTTGAGCCGATCGGCTCACCCGAGCGGATGTAACTTTCAACAACAGCGGACAGGATCTTCTCTTTTCTTAAAGCGAGCCCCATACTGTCGCCTCCTTTGTCATCGCTAACGGTCGGAGCGCTTTTTGTGTTTAGCACTCTCGGTGGTCGAGTGCTAACTTACAATTCATAGTATAACCCAAAATCAGAAAAAGTCAATATTTTATTTGTGAATTTTTTGTAAAGCTCCCAAAATCAGGTGAACAGGGGGACGGAAAACAGAGAACGGAGAACAGATAATAGATAACGGTTGTGGGTAACGCTTCGCGTTTTATACTAAGTATCCATTAAATGCTTTAACAAATTTGTTGGCGAGAAATTTCGCAGAGCAAGGCGGAGGACGCAGGCATACTGGCGTATGTCAAGGACGACAACACAGCTATGCGGAATTTAACGCAATAAATGTTAAAGTGTTTTAATGATACTTAGTATTAGATTCCTATTTTGTTTGGAGAAGCAGCGTTACCGTTTCTTTATCAATGGGTGAGGGCGAAGCCCTCCGTTCACCGTTCTCCGTTCTCTATTCTCCGTTAACCGTTCACCGAAGTTGACATTTTTCGACAAACCCTCTATACTATATATAATACTATCCATGGAGTTGATAACCATGATCCTCGCATTTGCGACAGCGATCGTCTGTTTTGCCGCGGCAATCATCATGCTCACGCCGTATTTCCGCAAGATCACCCTGCTGCGTCCGATGGCGTTCTACCTGATCTTTCAGGGCGCGTGGCAGATTTTTTCCTATCTGATCTACGAGCTCTACCCCACCTCGCCGGTACCGGGCTACGTCGATCGCATCGGCACCATTCTGATCGTGCTGTACTATATCTTCATCCTGTTCATGACGCGCACTAAGTCAAAGCGCAAGAAGAGGGACAAATAATGGGCTGGCTGTATACCGTCGTATGGTTCGCCATCGCCGTCTATCTCTTTGTCATGGCGCTGCGTGAGAACCGCTTTCTGTTTGTGCTGTCGGGCTTCATGGTATTCTTGGGCGTATGGGAGCTGATTAACACCCTCACCGAGGTCGACATGAAGAGCGGCACCTACGGCTGGATCTACCGCGGCGTCGCGGCAGTCGTGCTGGTCGGCTGTCTGATCTGGTATTTTTGGCGCAGAAACAAGGGTTGATCGCAAAACTGCCACAACATCTTGTGGATATCCCTGCGCGCAGCTACTACCGTCAAAAAAATCCGCAGAAAATCCATAAAACACTTGCATTTTACACGTATTAATGGTATTATTTATTGTACGTGAGAACGTGTATCGCTGGAGAGGGTGCCGTGTTAAACCCGATTCAGTTTACTATTTAACGAATCTTTAAGGAGGTGGGACAATGCCGAATATTAAATCAGCTAAGAAGCGCGTTAAGGTTATCGCAACCAAAACAGCCCAGAACAAAGCCCTCAAGTCTGCCCTCAAGACCTACATCAAGAAGGCATACATTGCGGTTGATACAAACGCTGATGATAAGGCTGAGGCGGTACGTCTTGCTACTAAGAAAATCGACCAGGCCGTTGCGAAGGGCATTCTGCACAAGAACACTGCCGCGAGAGCGAAGTCTTCTCTGGCGAAGCGTCTGAACGCATCCGCGTGATTTTTGTCAATCAAACGATAAAAGCAGGCTTTACGCCTGCTTTTTTGTTTATGATCGAATACCCGCATAATAAACTTCCCCGGTGCAAGCACTAAAGTGTCCGCCGGACACTTTACCCTCGCTATGCTCGGGCGGGGTATTAGCCTAAAAGGATAAATCCTTCCCTACGGGCTCTTGCACTGCAAGCATCGGGGTATTTGACCCTATTAATCGGTTGAGATTGCCACGGGGCGCATTTCAGATTGTCATTGCGAGGAGGAACAAGGTTCCGACGTGGCAATCTCTACCTTTTCCTTTGCGCCCCTCGCAATGACTATTTTAAATAAAAACGCCGCGGAGTCATCTGACTGTCGCGGAGTTGCTTTTGCCATAGCCTTATTTGTTTTTCTCAAGGAAGTTGACGATATCGCCTACGGTCTCGAAGGTCGCCAGCTCCTCGTCGGGGATGGTAATGCCGTGCTCCTCCTCGATAGTCATCAGGAGCTGGAGGATATCCAGGCTGTCCGCGCCGAGATCCTCTTTGATACGGCTCTCCTTGGTGATCTCCATACCGTTCAGGTGCAGCTGTTCGTCCAAAACCTTTTTCAATTCTTCAAACATAATCATTCTCCTTTATCTGTTTTCATTGACCTGCAATTTTGCCAAAGCGTTTTCGATCTCTGTGTTCATCGCGCCGGCGGACATCTTATACGCCTGATTGATACAAATGCGCACGGCGTTCGCGTCCGAGCTGCCGTGACCTTTGACGATGGTTTTCTCACAGCCCAGCAGCACCGAGCCGCCGTAGTTGTGATAGTTCATGAACTCCTTCTCCTCCATGAACATCTTCTTCATCAGCGCCGCGCCGAGCTTGTAGATTGTCTTGCTGTAGATATCCTTTTTCAGTTTTTTAAGCAGCTCCAGCGCGGTGCCCTCGGTCGTCTTAACCAGCACGTTACCCGAGAATCCGTCGCACACGACAAGGTCATATTTGCCCGAGAGCAGATCGCGGCTCTCCATGTTGCCGACAAAGTTGATACTCTCACACGCTTTGAGCATCGGGTAGGCGGTCTTGCGCAGATCATCACCCTTTTCGCTCTCCACGCCGATGTTCAGCATCGCGACGCGCGGGTTTTCGATCCCGTACACATGCCTGAGATACGCCGAGCCGATGATCGCCTGGTGCAGCAGCATCTCGGGGGTGATATCCACGTTCGCGCCGGAGTCGCACACGCCGACGATCCCGCCGTCCATGGTGGGCAGCAGCGGACAAAACGCGGGTCTGCGGATGCCGCGGATGCGTCCGATCCTCAGCGTCGCGGCGGCGATCAGCGCGCCGGTCGCGCCGGTCGATACCACACCCGAGATTTCGGGGTCTTTTCTCAGCATCGTGATCGCCTTAATCATCGAGCTTTCGCGCTTGAGGCGGATCGCGTCGGTGGGCTTATCTTCGCCGGTGATCACCTCGGGCGCGTGGACGATCTCGATCCGATCTCCCGTATAGCCCAGTCGGTCAAGCTCACTTTTGATTGTATCTTCATCGCCTGTCAGAACCAGGCGCAAGTCGTCATGCTCTTTCAGGGCGAGCACAGCGCCCTCCACATTCGCCGCGGGGCTTTTGTCGCCGCCGAAGCAGTCTACAATGATCTTCATATCACACGATCCTCTTCACATACGCGCGGCGGCGTTTATGCTTGACTTCCTTGAAACGCTTCCACTGGTTCTGGATCGCGGCGTTGTCCTCGAGATTGAGATTTGTTTCCGCGTACTCGATGCTTTCGTCCTGCAAAATCTTCAAAATCTCCGCCGAGATCGCCGTGGATACGCCGCGGTTAAGGTAGGTCGGGTCGACCGCAATCAAACCGAAGTCGATGACCGACGGATGCTTGATCGCCTTCAAAAGACGGATCAGCGCAAGGGGCGTGAGCTTGCCCTGTGACTTTTGCACCGCCTTGGCGATCGACGGAAAACATACGCCGATACAGACCGCTTTTCCGTTTTCATCGAGGATGATCGCCACATGCTTTAGGTCGACGATCAGCTTGAACGACTTGATGATCTCGTTCTTCATCGCCTCGGTAAAAGGCACCGTACCGTAAAGATTCTCATAGCCCTTGTCGATCAGTCCGAAGAAATCGTCGCCGTACTTGTCGATAAAGTCGTTGATGTTCTTCGCCTGACCGAAATGCAGGTTGTAGCGCTTCATGACAAAATCCGCCATCTTCCTCATGGTGCCGTCGTCGGTATCGGGAGGATAGATTTTACTTTCTGTCCAGTCGACCTCTTTTTCAAAGCCGAGCTTTTCAATCAGCTCGCCGTAGTAGGCGTAGTTATACTGCTCCTCAAAGGTCGAGAGCTGGTCGAAACCGTCTACCAGCAAGCCTTCGCGTTCCAGGTCGGAAAAGCCCAGCGGGCCGCAGATGGTATCCATCCCCTTCTGCTTTGCCCAGGCTTCCACCGCGCCGAAGAGCTTTTCGGTAATCTCAAGGCTTTCGATCGTATCAAAACGGGTGAAGCGCACGCGCTTCTCGTTATTCTTCTTGTTAGCCGCACGCTGGATGATCCCCTGGATCCTGCCGACAACCTTCTCGCCGTCAAAGGCAAGAAAGTTGACGATATCGCAGCAGTCGTTATAGGTAAAATCGGGCTTGAACATGCCCTTTTCATCGCCGTAGAGCGGAGGAACAAAGTAGGGACAATCGCGGTACAGCTCAAGCGGAAAGTCGATGAACTGCTTCTGTTCCTTTTTCGTTTTCACTTCTCTGACAGTAATCATAGCGTCCTCTTACAAGCTTCTTCTCTTTGCATGGAAGCAGACGCCGACGGTGTTGGGGCCGCAGTGGCTGCCGGCGGTCGGGTTAACGTCCACGATCTGGGTGTGCAGGTCGCTGCCGTAACGCTCCTTGAGCATCTTCTCGATCTCATCGGCGATCTCGCGGCAGTCCGCGTGACCGATCAGTACGCGGTGCGCCTTGACGTCCTCGCCGAGCTCCTCGACGTACTTCACCAAACGCTCCATCGCCTTGACTCTGCCCTTCTCCTTGCCGACAGAGACCATCTTGCCCTCGTCGTTCATATAGATAATCGGGCGGATTCCGAGCAGCGTACCCATCGTGCCGGCGATCCCGGACACTCTGCCGCTGTGCTTGAAGAACTTCAAATCGTCGGCAAAGAAGTAACAGCCGACCTTGCCGACTCCGGTTTTAGCCCACTCGATCATTTCCTGTGCGGATTTACCCTCTTTGTACATGTCGCCGATCTCCAGAACGGTCAAAAGCGAACACAGGGTGATACCCATGGTGTCGATCTCATAAAACTTTCTGTCGGGATATTTTTCGAGCAGTTCTTTGACGGCGATATCCATGTTGTCAAAGGTCGCGGTCATGTTACGCGAGAAGTGAACGTACAGGATGTCGTCGCCCGCCTTGAAGAACGGTTCAAAGTAATCCTTGTACCGCTGCTCGGAGATCGCGGAGGTGTTCGGCAAAACGCCCGAGCGCAGCTTGTCATAGAACGCGTGCGCGTCAAACTCGTCAAAGTCCTCATACGGATAGGTGGTTACGCCGTCGATGGAGTACGGCATGCTAATCATGTGATAGCCGAATTGTTTTGCTTCTTTTGGGGTCAGATCGGTATCGGTGTCGGTAAATAAAACAAGCATAATAAATCCTTTCCTGATAAGATGTCAATCGGTTTATTCCAGTATCAATATATAATCGTAAATCGGCTGACCGCCGTTTACCATAATCACCTCTGAGCGTTTATACTTTGCGCTGAGCGTATCCGCCATCTGTGAAGCGGCTTTGTCATCCGCGTCCGATCCTGCCAAGATCAGCAGGATATCATAGTTCCCCGCTTTGAGCTTATCGCACAGGCCGAGCATCGCTTTCTCGGCAGATTTCTCATCCACATAGATTTCATCACCGACAAAGCCGATGAAATCATCCTTGACGACCTCGACAGCACCGCCCGATACATCGCGTGACGCGCGTGATACCATGCCGGTCACCACGCCGCCGATCACCTCGTTGAGGTTGGCGGTCACCGCATCGGCGTCGCCGATCTCGGGGTCAAACATCGAGATCGCCGAGTAGCCCTCGCCGATGGTTTTGGAGCGGATGATGCGCACATCCGCGTTATCGTAAAGCTCAGCCGCCTGTTCGGCGGTGAGGATGATATTGCTGTTGTTGGGGAACACATAGATGGTCTGCGCGTCCGTTTTTTCAAACGCCTTGACCAGCTCCTCGGCGGAGGGGTTCATGCTCTGACCGCCGTCGACAACCACGTCACAACCGAGGGAAGAAAACAGCTCCTTGATTCCGTCGCCTGCCGCGACGGTTACGATCGAATAGGGCTTTTGGGGCTTGCGGTTCTTCAGCTTCAGCTCCTGCATGCCGTGACTGCCGTTGTGCTGGAGCGTCATGTTCTCCATCTTGGTGGTCAAAAATTCGCCGTACTGCTGACAGTGGTTCAGAATATCTCCGGGACGTTTGGTGTGGACATGCACCTTGACGATCGTGCCCTCCCTGAAACAGACGACCGAATCGCCCACCGAGTTCAGCCATGCGATAAAAGCGTCCAGATCAAACGCGTCGACGTCGATCTTGCTTTTTTGCAGGCGCAATAAAAATTCGGTACAGTAGCCGAACTCCAGCACGCTGTCCTCGGTAAACGCGTCAAGGTTCACCTGAGACGGCTGTGCGCCGCCGCTGACGGTCAGCGCCTCGAAGCTGTCGCCCGAAAGCGCCTCCTGCATACCCTGAGCGATATAGACAAAGCCCGCGCCGCCCGAGTCGACGACGCCCGCTTCCCTGAGCACATCCAGCTGATCGGGTGTTCTCTCCAATGCCTCTGTCAGCTCGGGGAGCAGGATATCGAACAGCTCCTCAAAGCTCTGCGGATGAAGCTGTGCGACCTTTTCCACGCCCTCGCGGTATACGGTGAGGATCGTGCCCTCGACCGGCGTCGATACCGCGCCGTACGACTCGGTCACGCCCTGTCTCAGCGCCGCGATAAAACCCTCTACGTCGAGGACAGCCGCATCGTCCATCCCTTTTGCCAGCCCCGAAAAAATGCGCGAAAGGATCACGCCCGAGTTACCGCGCGCGCCGAGCAGCATTTCATGCGCCGCGCTGTCCGCGGTCTGGGCGATCACTTCGCTTTTCTGCGCCTTGGTCGCTCCGGCGTTGACCGTCATGAACATGTTGTCGCCCGTATCGCCGTCCGGGATCGGGAACACGTTCAGGTCATTGACCGTGCTGCGGTTCTCGTTGAGCCGCTGAGCGCCTGCGCGCAGCATATTCAGATACATGATTCCGTCGATTTGCTTTATCATATGACAATATCCTTTAACCCTTATTCTTTTGGAAGCTCATGATGGTTTCCAGTATTTTGTCCGCAGCGTCCGGCCGGGCAAACTGCGACTGTTTGTTTTTCATCCGTCGGGCAAGCGCCTGTTCCCGTGCAAGCCGCCGCGCCTGAATGATCGTATCGCACACGGAGCCGGCTTTCAGCGACATATCCTGCGCGGCAAAGAACTCCGCCATCCTGCGATCGCTGCCGCGCGAGGTCATGATGTGCACCAGCGGCGTACCCGCCACAGCCGCCTCATAGCTCTCCAGAGCGAGCGGCTTTGTCATCACGACGTCCGCGCCTTCCATATAAATATTCAATCGCTTCGTCAGGGTGATAACACGGATACTGCTTTCCCGATAAAACAGCTGACTGAGCTTTTCTCTGATATCGCTGTCACGCGGCAGCAGCACATAGAGCAAAAAGTCCTCGTCCTCTGCGCTGAGCATTTCAAGGCAGATATCGCGAACCTCCTTATAGCCCATCCCGCCTGCCAAAAACAGATATACGCGTTTTTCCTGCGGGATAACCAGATAATTTCGCGCGCTGTATTTGCCGAGCGTCTTGCGAAACGCCTTCGGCACGGGCAAACCGAAGTCATACAGCCGATCGGTGCCGATCCCGCGGCGGATCATATAATATTTTATCTCCTCCTGGGCGATAAAATAACCGTCCAGCAAGGCGGTGGATCGGATCGACGCCGCCTCATAGTCGAAGATCAGCGCGTAGCACAGCGGCGTCAGCCCCGCCTGCTTTGACAGGGACATCACCTTGACCGAGTAGGGGTCGGTGCAGATCACCGAGTCGATATCGCTGTCGTTCAGGTATCGCGTCAGCGCTGTGATGAAAGCGTAGTCGAGCGGATCGTACGCCTTGTACAGCGCGCCGAGCAGCTCCTTTGCGCTCTGCACAAAGCGGCTGTACCGAGACGCAGAGCGTATGGAGAGCGACATCAGCTTTTTCAGCTCCAGCGTCTCGACCGCCGCGCCGTTATCCCTCGCCTGTTCCGCCAGCGCAGCGCCCGCGTCGGGCAGGGCGTGGTAGGACAAAACCAACAGCTTCATACGCTCTCCTTTCCGTTAATACTAATCCTTAATAAAAAGATATAATCAGATATTAGGGATAAATTTTGCAGAGCACGGCGGGCGACGCAGGCAGGCTGGCGCCTGTCACTTCCGGGGTCCCTACAACGCCTCGCGTTGTAGGGAGAGGAGGAGTCGCGGCACGAGGTCAAGGCATACCAACCGGATATGCCTACCGAGTACAGCGAACGACGACGACAACAAAGCTATGCGAAATTTAGCCCAATAAATGATAAAGGTTTTTATGAAGGATTAGTATAAGCAATCGAAGCAAGATCAGGATTTTGTCGTGAACACGCCGAAAATATCCTTTTTTCGACGATTTACCGGCAAATCCTATGACTCCATTCTTGACTTTAACCTCATATGTGTAATATAATACAAATTGTGAATAATTTGTGCAACTCCATTAACTCTACAGAGTGGTGTAAATGCCACGTTTCTGTCGCTTATTGTTGATAATGCCACATCTGTGTAATAGCATAAACATCCTCGGAGGCTATCCATGACAGCAGAACGACGCTCTCCCGACCGCAGGGTCGTCAAGACCAAACGCGCCATCAAAAACGCGTTTGCCAAGCTCCTTTCCCAGAAAGACATCAACAATATCACCATCAGTGATATCGCCGCAGAGGCCGACATCAACCGAAAGACCTTCTATAACTACTATGCGGGCGTCCACGAGGTCATCGACGAGATCGAAAACGACATCATCCGCCGTTTTGACGACGCGCTGACCGAGATCGACTTCAAAAACAGCCTCAACAGCCCTTATCTGATCTTCGAGAAGCTGACGAATATCATCAACGCGGACATGGACTTTTTCGGCTATCTTCTGAGCATGAACTCCAACGTCAGTCTTTCCAGCAAGATCACCGATCTTCTGACGGGCAAGGTCAAGTTGCTCATCCTGCGATATGTCGAGACCGAAGAAACGCGCGTCGATATCATGCTCGAGTTCATGATCTCGGGGATGGTCGCGGTCTACAAGCGCTGGTTTAACTCCGACCGCAGCGAGCCTGTCGAAGAGATCAGCAGCCAGATCAAAACCCTCGCCCTGCAGGGACTCAACGGTTTTCTCGATATGGAGATCGGCTAGGGTGACAGGAATAATCCGAACCGAGGTAATATCATGATCGAAAAACAACCATCCTCGCGCTTTTGTCTGATCGACGCCATCCGCGCGATCGCGATCATCAACATGGTCGCCTACCATCTGTGCTACGATATCTTCTGCAACTTCGGCGTATGGCCGACCTTTTACAGAGCCGTCCCCTTCATCATCTGGGAACGCTTCATCTGCTGCACCTTCATCATCGTGTCCGGCATATCGGTCAACTTTTCACACCACGGCTACCGCCGCGGTATCCTCATCAATCTCTGCGGTTTTCTCATCACGATCATCACGGTGCTGTTCATGCCCGATCAGGCGATCTGGTTCGGCGTGCTCAACCTGCACGGCTGCGCGATGCTGATCACCTTCGCCCTGCGCCGCGAGCTCAGCCGCATCAAGCCCCTGATCGGCGCGCTGATCTTTTTCGTCCTCTTCATGCTCCTGTACGGCGTTCCGAACGGCTTTATCGGGCTGTTCAATCTTCCGCTGATCCATCTGCCCGACGCGTTGTATCAATACCGCTTCCTCGCGTTCCTCGGCTTTCCGTCATGGGACTTTTTCTCCTCCGACTACTTCCCCCTTATCCCGTGGACCTTCCTCTACCTCTTCGGCTTTGAGCTGTGGCGGCTGATCGCCGAGAAGGGCTATGACCGCTGTTTCCGCAAAAAGATCCCCGTGCTCGACTTTATCGGCAGGCACAGCCTGTCGATCTACCTGATCCACCAGCCGCTGCTGTACGGCGTCTGCTGGCTGATCTTCCGTTTCATCGCATAACAAAAGCCTGCAACAAGCGTTGCAGGCTTTCTTTATATCGTATGTTATTCGATATCTTTCACACGCACTCCGAGGACACGGCCGGCGTGTTTCATCATATCCGCCGCCAGCTCGTGCGGGTCGCCGTTTAAATCGTTTCCGTAACGGTTGGCGATAACGACCATGAAGAAATCATGCTCGGGGATATAGAAGATGGAGCTGTAGTACGAAGGGATATAGCCGTAGTGGAACGCCACCTTGCTGTCGCCCTCGTCGCTGACCATCAGTCCGTAGCCGTAGCCCATCTCATCTTCGTCGCTGTAGTTTTGGATCATCTTTTCAAAGGTCTCTTTCTTGACGACCTGACCGTTTGCCAGACCCTTGTACCAGCGGTACAGATCCTTAGGCGTTGTCAAAACGTCGCCGCAACCGTACTCCAGACCCTTGATCTCAAAGTAGTTTCTGCCAAATTCGCTGAGATCGGGGGCGGCGATGGTCGCGTTGATCGAGTCGTCATAATCGTCGATAAACGCCGAATGACTCATCCCGAGCGGCTTAAAGATGTTCTTGCGCACATAGTCGTGATATTCCATGCCGGTGACCTGAGAAACGATCTCGGCAAGCAGCGAGAAGTTGGAGTCGGAGTAGTCATACATCTCACCCGGCTCAAAGATCAGGTCTTTCGAAAGGAAGTAGTTGCGGATTCTGTCGCGGTTTTCCTTTTGAGACGCCTTGTCAGAGATCACAAAACGCTCATATTCGTCGCCGAAGGTGACGACGTCTACCATATTATCGACATTCTCTACCGAAAAGTCCGGGATACCGGAGCGCTGGTACAGAAGCTGTTCCACGGTGATCTTATCGCCGTATTTGTAATCGGGGAAGTACTTGCTGAGCTTATCGTTGAGGTCGATCTTGCCCTGATCGTACAGCTGCATGATGCTCGCAGCGGTAAACTGCTTGGATACCGAAGCCACGCCGAACGCGTTATCGGTGGTTACGGGAGTTCCGTCGGTCGCCTCTCCTCTGCCGCCGTCAAAGACGACCGAGCCCTTGTATACGGCGTAGACCGCGCCTGAAAAATCACGGTTATCCATCATCGGCAAAAAGCGATTTTCCAGACCGCTGCGGATCTTATTCATGTCCATCTCCTTCTTTGTGTCCATCGCGCCGGCGACGCTGACAAAGAACAGGATAATGCATAAACCAATTGCGGTGATAACAAATAAACGTTTCTTCATGATCTTAGCCTCCTTACCCTAATGTTGCCGACGAAATCGCGCGCTGACAAACTGAGCGCACAGCCCTGTGAACAGTCCGGCAAGGCATCCCGACACCAAGAGGAACGGATAGTACAGCATCAGCTGCGGTGTCTGAGTCACCGCCAAAGCCGCCGCCATCTGTCCCGTGTTGTGCAGGACAGCGCCTAAAACCGACGCGATCCACATATGTTTTTCGTCGATCCACCGTCTGAGTATCAGCATCCCTATCAGGCACAGCGCAGAACCCGACGCGCTGTAGACCAGCGCCGCAAAATTTCCGCTGAATACCGCGCCCAGCAGCAGCCTTGCCGCAATAACGGCTGCAACCTCATGCGCCTTATAGTGATAGACCGCATAGACGGTGATGATGTTCGCGAGTCCCAGCTTGATTCCCGGGATGGGAAACGGATTGGGAATCTGCAGTTCTACGATAAATATGATTAGCGAAACCGCGGTCAACACCGCAAGCTCCGTCAATCTTCTGACATGCTTGCTCATCGCTCACCTCGTGACCGCATCCGGATAGTCCGTACCGTCTGCGAACTCGATCACCAAACGGTGCGGCAGACAGACGATCGGAGCCGAGGCGCTCTTGAGCCAACCCATGCCGACGCAGGTTTTGTCGGGACAGTCCGCGTCCAAAATCCGGATCCGATGATCCTTGATCTCGACGGTGTTGACATGTCCCTGATAGTCTACGTCAAAGACGCGATCCTCTGCGGTATCCAGATCAATTGTCTCGATCACCTTTCCGTCGGACACAACCCGCGCCGTGCTCTTTTTAGGAGCTGTCAGCACGACGGCCGAGCCGATGATACCGATCAAAAAGATCGCTGCGATAATGATGATAAATGTCTTGATCTTCATTTCGTTGACTTGATTATACCGTTAAAATAATAATACATTTTTTCTGTTTTATGAATATTTCGTTAAATCTGTGTCAATGTGCTATTATTTTAGCATAAAAATACAAAAGTTGCAAGTACGCAATAATTGACTAATCTATGAGAATGTGGTACTCTTGATTTATGAAAAAGTTCAAAAAACGCGCGTTGTGCGCTTTTATCATGACAGCGGCGGCGATTCTCACCGCCTGTGCGGGTACAAAACCCGAGAGCGAATCTTTTCAGGCGATGGATACGCTGATGACGCTCACGGTCTACGGCGACAGCGAGATCGGCGCCGAGATCAAAGAGGAAATTCTCTCGCTTGACAAGGCGCTGGACGCCACCGACGAAAACAGCGAGATCCATCAACTGAATACCGAAAAAACCGCCTCTGTCAGCGACAACACCGCCGACCTGCTGAACCGGTCATTACAGCTGTGCGGCGACCTTGACGGCTGTTTCGATCTCACCGTATACCCCGCCGTTACCGCATGGGGCTTTACCACCGGCGACTACCGCGTTCCCGGCGACAGCGAGCTGAAGGCGCTTGCAGAAAAGATCGACTACACCTCCGTTGCCGTCACCGACAACCGCGTGACTCTCCCAAAAGACGTCACGGTCGATCTGGGCGCGGTCGCAAAGGGCTATGCCGCGGACAAGTCCATCGACATCCTCAAAAACAGCAGAGCGCGGGCGGCTGTCCTCAACCTCGGCGGCACCATCGGTCTCTACGGCAAAAAGCCCGACGGCAGCCGCTTCAAGATCGGTATCGCCGATCCCGAAAACTCCGCCGGCTACTTTGGCTACCTGACCTGTGACAGCGGCGTTGTCGCCACCTCCGGCGGCTACGAACGTTTCTTTGAACAGGACGGCAACCGCTACATCCACATCCTCGACCCCGCTAACGCCCGACCTGTCGACAATCACATCGCGTCCGTCACCGTCATCACCGACAACGGCGCCAAGGCCGACGCGATGTCCACCGCCCTGTTCGTCATGGGGCTTGACAAGGCGTCCGAGTACTATCGAAGTCACGACGACTTCGACTGTATCATCCTCACCGATGACGACCGTCTGTACCTCACCGATGGCGTATACGACGACTTCACCCTCGACAGCGGCTACAGCTATACTATTCATAGAATCAGCAAATCATAAGGAGCAACTCATGCGCAAAACATCCCGGACAGGCTCGTTTTTCCTCGTCCTCTTATTCAATATTATGCTCAACTTCCGCCTCACGATCCCCGGCTGGATCCTGCTGGTGCTGCATTTCATCATTCCTCAGTATATCAAGTGGTGGTACTGTCTCGTGTACTTCGGCGCGTTTCTGCTTTACATGATTATCTGGATGCTGGTGCTCTGGGGACTGGGCGCGTGGGCAAATTCCGTCCCTCCGACGCCGCCCGTCAAAAACAAAAATCCCTACTCGGTGCAGACAAACGAGATCCCGCCGCCGATAGAGAATAAAAACCCCTATTCCGTCAAAACCAACGAAGCTCCGAAGCTTCCCCAAAAAAAGGAGAATTAATATGAAAAAAGGTTTCTGTGTGCTCATTTGCATAATTATGCTTATTTCGACCCTCTCCGCCTGCGGCGGTACCGACGACAGAACGCCGCTCTTCACCGTTGCGGACAAATCCTCACGCAAGGAAGTGACCGCAATCTTCAAGAATACCGACAGCGGCGACACGCTCGAGGTCAAGCTGCAAAAGAAAGACGGCGAAAACGATACCGCTCTTTTCACCGGTCATGCCGACGCCGCAAAGTACGACCGCGTCATCATTGACTCCGACGGTACAAAATCCGAGGAGCTTGCCTACAACGATTTCTGCCGTTCATGGGACCTGACCACGGGCAGATGTTATCCGGGCACGGAAGAAACCATCCCGAAATACGAGCGCCACACCTTCGATTACGAAAAGCGCACCAAGGATGTTCTGATCTGGACGCCTGAGGATTACGACAAAAGCTCCTCCGACAAATACTCCGTCATCTACATGACCGACGGTCAGAATCTCTTTGACCGCTCCGCTACCTCCACGGGCTCTTGGGCAGTTGCCGAAAGCGCCCTTGCGATGGCGCAGAACGGCGGTGAAAAGTGCATCATCGTCGGTATCGAGAACGCCGACGGCTGGCGCGACAACGAGCTGACCCCCGACATCGGCGAGGTCACACAGGACAGCTACAAGGATGGTCATGGCAAATACTTCTCTGACTTTGTCGTCGACACCGTCATGCCCTATATCAATGAAAACTACAACGTCTATACCGACTTTGAGCACACCCACATCTGCGGATCGTCCTCGGGCGGTATCGAGAGCTTCTACATCGCGATGGAGCACCCCGACAAGTTCGCCTCGGTCGGCGCGCTGTCTCCGGCGTTCCTGCTGTACAGCGATGAAACATGGGTCAAGTACCTCTCCGAAAAGGACTTCTCCGTCAACGCCCCGATGATCTACCTCTACTGCGGCAACGGCAACGACCAGCTCGAACAAGCGCTGTGTACGGGAACCAAGACCATGCCCGACAATCTTAAAAAGATCGGCTACCCCGCCGACAGGATCGTCACCAAGATCTACGACGACGGCATCCACAACGAAATGTACTGGCGCGCGGTATTCCCCGACTACCTCAAGTACGCATTCCCCAAGGTCATCTCCTCAACCGAAGCGACCGAAAAATGATACTTAGTATAAAAGAACCCGACAAAAAAGCTGCCCCGACAGGAGCAGCTTTCTTTCATACTTATCTTACGCTTTCTTATAGAACTTGTCGAGCAGCATTGCGATCCACGGGATCTTGCCGATGAGCAGAAGCTCATTCTTCTTGCCGGTAGCGGCGTTGACAATACCGATGATCGCCAGCACTGTCAGGAAGATATAACCGGCAGAGAAAATAACGTTGAAAACATTATAAACCGTGCTGTAAGAGTAGAAATATAAGAACCAGTCGCCGGGGAAGATCGCGTTGATGATCGCGAGCAGGATACGGGTGACAATGGCATACGCCAGCTCAACCGCACACAGAGTAGCGCCCTGCTTAACATGGAACTGACAGTACTCCGAATCCTTCTTCGCAAACATGGGGATCAGGAACAGAAGACCCATGTAAGAGAGCCACGCGATACCGCGGTTCTGCTGGACGTCCGCTTCGGGAGTAACAGGCTGCTGAACAGGAGCCTGATAACCCTGCGGAGCCTGTTGATAACCCTGCTGGGGCTGCTGGTAGTTCTGCGGAACCTGCTGCTGAACGGGAGCCTGCTGTACAGGCGCTTGCTGAGCGGGAGCCTGCTGAGCGGGAGCCTGACCGTTTACAAACGTACCGCAATTGGGACAAGCATTAGCGCCCTCGGGGAGCTGCTGACCGCACTGTTGACAAAAAGCCATGATAAAACCTCACTTTACAGATTTGCGCCCCTATTTCGGAGCGTGATTAACAAGGTTATTATAAAGTTAACGGCAGGTGAAGTCAACCGACGCGCCTGATCTTTGGAGAAGGGCATAAAAGCGACCCCTCGACAGAATTTTCCTTTTGGCATAATCACCAATAATTTTCTCTGATTTTTGATGTTTTCACTAAATCTCAGTTGTTCGGATTATTTCCATGTTGAATGTGTATAAAATCGTCAAAAAATTTTGGTTGTTCTCACAAAGCCCAACCATCATTTCTTTTCTTTCTGCACTTGAATTTGACCGTAAAGTTATAGTATAATGTTTATGTATGATAATACACAGCGGCAAATCCCTTATGCTGCCATCTACAATTTCTATTTCTAGGAGGAGATTTTTATGGGTCTTATCAAAGCGGGCTTAGGCTCCCTCGGCGGAGTTCTGGCCGACCAGTGGAAAGAATACTTCGTCTGCGACGCGCTGCCCAAAGAGGTACTCGCGCGCAAAGGCCAGAAAAAAACTTCCGGCCGTTCTTCCAACACCAAAGGCTCCGACAACGTTATCACTAACGGTTCGGGTCTTGTCGTAGCTGACGGCCAGTGCGCCATCATCACCGACCAGGGCAAGGTCGCAGAGTTCTGCGCCGTACCCGGCGAGTACACCTACGATTCCCAGACCGAGCCGTCCATCTTCTCGGGCTCCTTCGGCGACAGCATCAAGCGCACCTTCAAGGAGATCGGCAAGCGCTTCACCTACGGCGGCGAACCGCCCAAGGATCAGCGCGTCTACTACTTCAACACCAAGGAGCTGATGGAGAACCCCTTCGGCACCGCCAACCCCATCCCCTTCCGCGTTGTTGACAGCCGTCTGGGTCTTGACCTTGACGTCAGCGTACGCTGCAACGGCTACTACAGCTACAAGATCGACAACCCGATCCTGTTCTATACCAATGTCTGCGGCAACTTCGCAGGCGGCGACTATCCGCGTTCCGAGGTGGACAAACAGCTCAAGACCGAGTTCATCAACGCGCTGCGTCCCATGTTCGGCAAGATCTCCAACCTCGAGATCCGTCCCAACCAGATCCCCAACCATGAGGAGGATATGATCAAAGCCGCTAACGAGGTCCTCAGCGAGAAATGGGGCGAACTCCGCGGCTTAAAGCTCGTATCTATCGCGTTCCAGAACGTCGACCTTCCCGAAGAGGATCAGAAGATGCTCAAGGAGGTTCAGCGCAACGCTGCGTTCATGAACCCCAACATGGCGGCGGCTCACCTTGTCGGCGCACAGGCTCAGGCGATGCAGGACGCCGCGAAGAACGAAGGCGGCGCGATGGCAGGCTTCATGGGCATGGGCATGGCTCAGGGCGTCGGCGCAGGCCAGGCGGCTTCCCTCTTCCAGATGGGTCAGCAGCAGCAGGCTCAGCAGCCCGCTCCCGTACAGCAGAAGCCGACTACCAACCCCTCAAACAACACGCCTGCGTGGACCTGTCCCTCCTGCGGCAAAACCGCTACCGGTAAATTCTGCCCCGAGTGCGGCACCAAGAAGCCCGAAGCTGACGGCTGGACCTGCCCCTCCTGCGGCAAGGTAAACAAGGGCAAATTCTGTGCCGAGTGCGGCGCGAAGAAGCCCGAGGGCGCACCGCTGTACAAGTGCGACAAGTGCGGCTGGGAGCCTGAGGATCCCCACAACCCGCCGAAGTTCTGCCCCGAGTGCGGCGATCCCTTCGACGACAACGACAAAGTTTAATTGAAATGTTTGCGGAAGGCTATAGCACCCCTATAGCCTTCCGTTCTTAAGCAGTCATTGAACCGATTCATTTCAACACAAGGAGAAATCTATGGCAGTACATGAATATAAATGCCCGTGCTGCAGCGGCGCGTTAGCGTTTGACAGCACGATCCAAAAGATGAAGTGTCCTTTCTGCGACACCGAGTTTGAGGTAGAAGCGCTCAAGGCGTATGACGAGGATCTCAAGAACGAGGGTACCGATAACCTCGACTGGGACACCAATGCCGGAACCCAGTGGACGACGGACGAAGTAACAGGACTTCGTTCCTACGTCTGCCAGAGCTGCGGCGGCGAGATCGTCGGCGACGAGAACACCGCGGCAACCGAGTGCCCCTTCTGCGGCAACCACGCGATCATCATGCAGCAGTTCCAGGGCGCCCTAAAGCCCGACTACGTCATCCCCTTCAAACTCGACAAAGCCGCGGCAAAGGAAAAGTACAAACAACACCTCATGGGCAAGTTCCTGCTTCCCAAGGTCTTCAAGGACGAGAACCACATCGACGAGATCAAGGGTATCTACGTCCCGTTCTGGCTGTTCGACTCTGACGCCGACGCCGATATCCGCTACCGCGCCACCCGTACGCGCGCGTGGTCGGATTCGAACTACAACTACGTCGAGACCTCCTACTTCTCTGTCTACCGCGCGGGCAACATCGGCTTTGACCACGTTCCCGTCGACGGCTCCACCCGCATGGCGGACGATCTGATGGAGAGCGTCGAGCCGTTCAACTTTGCCGAAGCGGTCGACTTCCAGACCGCCTATCTGTCGGGCTACTTTGCCGACAAGTACGACGTCACCGCCGAGGACTCGATCACCCGCGCCAACGAGCGTATCAAAAGCTCTACCGAGGACGCGTTCCGCAACACCGTCCAGGGCTATGTGACCGTCACCCCCGAGTACTCTTCCATCCGTCTGCACGACGGCAAAACCAAATATGCCTTCTATCCCGTATGGCTGCTCAACACCACCTACAAGGATGAAAAATTCACCTTTGCCATGAACGGACAGACCGGCAAATTTGTCGGCAACCTTCCCACCGACCGCGGCAAGTTCTGGAAATTCGCCGCGCTGTTCACCGTCATCGCAGGCGCCGTGATCTACGGCGGCATGTGGCTGGCACAGCTGTTGTAAGGAGGCGCCGTATGACAAAAAGAATCATTTCCCTGTTATTTGTCCTGATCCTCGCATTCTCTGTTGTGCTGGTACCCGCAAGCGCCGACACACAGGTTCGAGCGGTACTTGACGACTCGGCGAACCTTTTGAACAGTGAGGAAGAAAAGGCGCTTGCCGATATCATCGCGCAGGTCAGCTCCGAGAACCAATGCAACCTTGCTTTCGTCACGGTCAACGATCTCTACGGCGCGAGCTTCTCTCACAACGGCACAGCCCAAGACTATGCCGACATGTATTACGAAACCAACTTCGGCAAAAACACCGACGGCATCGTCGTCCTGCTGGTGCTCTCTGACGAGCGCGGCAAGCGCACGGTCTACTTCTCCACCTCCGGCAAGTGCATCAAGCGCCTGTCCGACAGCGAACGTGAAAAGATCCTCGACGATATCATTGCCAACCACAACCCCGACACCAAGAGCTACTACGAGTTTCTGTACGCCGCGGCGCTGGATCTGAAAGAAGCACTGCCCCCTCACCTGAAGTGGTATATGTTACCCCTCGCGCTTCTGATCGGCTTTGCTATCGCGATGATTATCATGATGATCCTGCGCGGTCAGCTCAAGAGCGTGAAAATGGAAAAAGGCGCTGTCAACTATGTGCGCGCGGGCAGCATGAACGTCACCGCGTCGCGTGACTCTTACCTCTACAGCACCGTCAGCCGTACCGCCAAGCCCAAGGACAGCGGCTCGAGCACCCACACCAGCTCCGGCGGCGGCAGCCACGGCGGCGGCGGTCGCAGCTTCTAATACTAATCCTCTGTCTGCTCACAGACAAAGACCCCCATGCTTCGGCACGGGGGTCTTCATTATATCATTGATAACGCTTATCAGATGATCGGCAGCTCGTATTCGTCCTGACCGTCGGGGATGATGACCTCACGGGACGTCGGCTCCTCATCCTTTTCTGCGGCAGAGGAAGCGGATTTATCCTCAGCCTTAGACTCAGCCTTGGAGGACGATCTGTCGCTTTCCTGATCCTTTTCGGCGGGCGCACTGTTATCGCCGCTGTCACCCTCATTCGTGATCGTGTAATGATGGGTCGTGATATACTCGGTGATCTCGATGACCTCGCCGTTTTTATCCTTGACGGAGGTGATATCGCCGTTCTTGTCGGTTGTAACCGTATTTCCCTCGCCATCCTTGAACGTCACGCCGCCCTCGGCGGTCGTCTCGGCGACCTTGACCGTTTCTGCGGTTGTCGCGGCAACAGTCTCTTTCGCCGCGCTGTCGGGGGTAGCTTGTTTTTCCTTATCCTTGCCGCACGCTGCCAGCGTACCCGCCAGCATCAGTACAGCTGCGATGACTGCGATAATCTTTTTCATCTTTCATCTCCTCATACAACTTGGAAAATATAGAATTTCAGATAATCGGTTTCCTCAACGCCCCACAAAATCGGGTGATCGGCGCTTTGCTGGCGGCACTCGATCTGCCGCAGGCTGACGTTCGCGTCAGCGGCGGCGGAGAAGAGCATTTTGCGAAACTGCTTATCGGGCATGAAGTGGGAGCAACTGCAGGTTGCGAGATACCCTCCCCTGGGCAACAGCCTCATCGCCTTTAAGTTGATCTCCTTATACCCGCGCTCTGCCGCGTGCATGGTCGAGCGCGACTTGGTAAACGCGGGCGGGTCAAGGATAATCATATCCCACTCCTGACGGTGTTCAGCCTGCGCCTGCGTCAGCAGCTCAAAGACGTTCGCCGTCACAAAGTCGATATTCTCAAAACCGTTCAGCGCGGCGTTGCGTTTTGCCATGTCGATCGCGGTCTGCGACACATCGACCGCCGTGACATGCTCGGCGACCGTCGCGGCGTTCAGCGCGAAGGCGCCCGTATGCGTGAAGCAGTCCAGCACTCTTTTGCCCTTCGCGATCTTCGCGACAGCACGGCGGTTATACTTTTGGTCAAGGAAAAATCCCGTTTTCTGACCGTTCACATAGTCCACCGTATATTTGATTCCGTTTTCGGTGATCTCTACCTCTCCGCCGAGGTCGGTTCTGAGGCCATCCATCGGGTAGAAGCCCTTGTATTGCTCCATTCCCTCCAGATCACGCACCTTGACGTCGTTGCGCTCGTAGATCGCGTCGATCCGATGACCGCGCTGCGCCAACGCTTCAACCAAACTGCGAAACAGCAGTTCCTTGATCCGCTCAACGCCCAGCGACAACACCTGCGTGACCAGCACGTTTTCGAACTTATCCACCGTCAGCCCGGGAAAGCTGTCCGCTTCGCCGAAGATCAAGCGGCACGACGAAAAGTCGTCGCCCATCACCGTCATACGGTAGTCGATCGCGTAGTCAATACGGCGGCGGTAAAACGCCTCGTCAAATGTATCGTTCGCGTTTTTCGAAATAATCCTGACACGAATCTTTGAATGGTCGTTGATGTACCCCGAGCCGAGGTATTTGCCTTTTTCTGTCATTACATCGACGATATCGCCGTTCTCATAGCTGCCGTCGATCGCGCGGATCTCGTCGTGATAAACCCAGATGTGACCGTCTTTGATGAAGCGCTCACACTTTTTGCTGACCGTCACGCGCGGATAGTTTCTGTCCATGCTTCATTATCCCTTTTGCTCATAATATAGAGTTATTATACCATAACTCTGAAGGAGTTGTGGTATAATCAGCCATCGCCCGTTGTCGCAGCGCGACAAACTGGGCGGGCATATAAATCTGTATAATAACCGAATTTATACGGTTATTATATCATATTTAACCGAAATAGCAACCGCTTTGTGTACAGGTTGCAAAAGCCGTCGATCTATGGTATAATTTTTGTTATCAAAATCGCGCTGATACCCCTGACAGGAGGCAGTACCCGGCATGAATAAACTATGGAACACCTACAAGCAGAAAGCGCAGGATATCCGACCGTTTCTGCGGACAAAGGTCGGCTCAAGGCTGGCAATCCTCGCGATCGTAGATTTCATCATCCTGTTCGTCGCGCCGCTGATGCACGGCTTTGTCGGCACCGCCATCTTCGGCTGTGTCGCGAGCGTCTATCTGATGCTGGTATGGCGGCGGTTTGACCGTGAGCACGTCATTGTCCCGACCGTGATCCTGTGTATTCCGATGCTGTTGGACATGGCGATCTACCACAAAGCAGAGGTAATCGTCGGCTTTTTGGTAGCGATCATCGCGATGTTTCTCGTCGCGCTGCTGCCGTCCATCCCCTTTTATGACAACGCGGCAGACCTGTTGACCGCTTATCTGATCGGCGGCGCCTTATGCGTCATCGTCGTTGTTCTCGCGTGCATCATGCTGGTAGTGGTCAACATCGCGTGGTGGATCTTGTGCATCATCGCCTTTTTCCTTGTCGTCGCAATCTTCATGGGCGTTGTATTCTCCACGGCGGCATATACCGCCTCGGACGGCAGACGTCAGGCGCGCCGCAATCGCGAGACAAAACCGCAGTCACAGGAACAGCGGTACCGCGAATACCGCCCGCGTGAGCGCGATACCAAGGTCTATAACCTTGAAGACGACGATTTCCGCGACGCCGAATAAAGCGCAAGTCACCTCAACCGAACATATCTTTATCTTATACTAAGTAGCAGTAACCGCCTGTTCATAACGAACAGGCGGTTATTTTGCGCTCTGCTCCTTCCTGTCGGATGTACCTTCAGAAAAACCCATCCCATTCTTTTTCGCGGTAAGAGAAAAATATTCCGATAGGCTTCTTTTCAAAGAAGGAGTTGTACAAATGAACAAACACCCCCGAGGGAACCCGGGGGTGTTTGTCGTCATGTGAAGGCTCTTAGCCTGCGAGTAATTGATCTTCGATGATGAGGGTTTTTGCTTCGGTCAGGTTAACGGTGGCGTGGAAATAGTTGTTGTCCAGCCAATAGCGATATATCCTGTCCTCGACCTGTTTGGGATCGTAGGACTTGTTGAGTTCTGCCATGATAGCCTTCCTCTCGTAAATTATTCAATCGTCATCGCGAACCTCCGTTAGGAGGTGTGGCGAGCTCTACCGATTCATTACACTCTAACCTATGTATTATCGCATTACAGGCGGATTTTGTCAAGGGTACGAGTATCTTTTCTCGGGGTTCAAGAGAAATATGGCGTACATCGCGGGCGACAAGGTTGCTTGTGTCCTCCCCGCAAAAACGCTCCGTATAAAGCTCCCTCTTCCGAAGAAGAGGGAGCTGATGATTTTATATGGATTATTCGATCGTAATATATTCGCCAATCGGGTACGCAACTTTCATTTCTGCGAGATAACGCTGGATATATGTTGCGTCATAAACTTCAACGTCACCGCTCTGATCAACATCGCTGTTTCTCAAAAAGATATCCATGTCAAGGGCGAGCTTTATTGTAGCGACGTAACGCAGGACATAGGTTGCGTCAAACGTCTCGACCGCATCGTTGTTATCAGCGTCGCCGAGTATTATCGGTTCAAAAAAAGGTTCTGTTATAGAAAAACCGATTGTATTACTGTTATAGGATTCAAAAGCATTTCTCGAGATAATATATGCTTCATAGTAACCGACAGGTAAATCTACGCTAATACAATTTGTGCGAGCAGGAATATTCCTTATGATTCTATACGGTTCACCTTCATAGGCTTTTCCTTGCCATATTTTCAAAGCATAATCTGTTTCTCCGTAAGTTTTAGTCCAGTTAAGCATAGCACAGCCTTTTTTTGGTGTTACAGATAAATTGACTGCGCTTAATTTGCATTCTTCACCTCTGTAAATAGCAAACACCTGTGCATTTGAACCGTTCCATTCCCATGCTTGTAGATTTGTCCCCGCACTTAGACTACCGCCAGTGCAATCTATAAACTTACCTGATCTTTTGGATTGAATGGCATATCCGCCGTTATATTCGTATAGATACCATCGTTGTGCGTCGTTATCGTTTGAGTCACAGATTTTAATGTTAGTACCATTTTCAAACAAAGCCATATCTAAATCTACACACTTCCCATCATAGCAGGAATAGATTTTATATGATCCATCGATTTGCCTTACAAAACGCCAAAGTTGATTAGACCTACCTGTTTCTTTTTGGAGCGAGATATTTCCGTCTTCACCGTTCTCTAAAGTAATCCATTCTTTTAGGTTCAAAATCGGAGCGGTAAAATCAGTTCCTAAATTTGCGGCAAAAGGTCGGCTCTCGATTTGATAAACCGTAAAGGCTTGCGCGTAAGTATCGTTTTTTGCGTACATCTGTACATTTGTGCCATCATCAGAATAACCGCCTGTGATATCTAAAACACAATCGGTACATTTAGCTTTCAAATAGAAGCTATTGTTATTGGGATAAATAAACCATCGCTGTGCGTCGGAGCCGTTGTCATTACACGTCTTTACATTCGTACCGTTTTCATTTGAAGCATTATGAACATCTAAACACTCTCCGTTAGCAGTACTGATAATTTTATAGCTATTATCGCTTTGTCGTTCAAATTTCCATATTTGATCTGCGCAGTAGTTAGATTTTTCGCCTCTAATATCAACATTATTGTTTTGCTCAACAGTCAGGTGTTTCCACATTTTGGTATTAATAATGAAAGCATAAAATCTTTCCCCTATATTGATTGGAGCGGGATCAGGCTCATTATATCTCAAAACACCGTCCCAAGATACACCATATGCATTATTATAATAACCATATACAGAAATGCCGCTATTGGGGTTGTGAGCTCCCAGCATTTGATTGTTGCCATAATAGAATTCTACATGAGTACTTTCATCTAATAGAATATCCCCTCTTTGAAGGTTGGATATCCCGCCGATAGAACTCCAAGGTATCCACACAAAACCATATGGTTCAAAATTCTGCCTCATAACATATGTTGTACTAATTGGAACATTAAGACCAGCATGTCTTAATGCCCAAGAAACAAACGAAGAACAATCATAGTTTGTTCCTTCGTTCTCACTGTGACTTGCTCCAAGAACATAACGATGACTATCGTCGTTAGCAATATCCAAAGCCCACGAAAGTGCGTTTTCAATCGTTGAGCCAGCAGTTACAGTAACAGAAGCAAACACCAATGAAGCAAAAATAACCGTCAAAACTAATAACAAAGATATTACTTTTTTCATGTTTATCCTCCTATGTAAAAAATTGACATTTAGTGAATGTCATTATTCACCATCATTATAGCATACAATTTTATGTGTGACAAGCACTAAATGTCAAACATAGGAGTAAAAAATGTTCATCAATAAAACGAGAAACGGAACAAACAATCTATGTGGAATTAAAATTGCGAAGTTGAGAACGCAGATGGGAATATCTCAGCGGGAGCTTGCAGACAGGCTTCAACTCGCAGGATTGGATATTGATAAGAACGCTATCCAAAGAATAGAAGCAGGAAAACGCTTTGTAACTGATATTGAATTAGTAGTGATACGTAAATTCTTTAAAATCAGCTATGATGAATTATTAGAAGGATAAATTAATCTGACAAGATACCTCTGAGGGTTATCCTCGGGGGTATCTTTTTACCTTAGGGTAGGTTTAGTTTTTGGCAACCCACCGACCAAATCGGCAAGCCGATTTGCCCACCTCCCTGAGGTTTGGGAGGCTTGATGAAGGCGATATTGACGGAGACGTTTGGTTATAAAAACACCCCCGAGGACGAGCCTCGGGGGTGTCGTTAGTTATTTGGGAGAAAACGACTGTTCCTCTTTGTGGGATTGCCACACCGCCTTGCGGCGGTTCGCAATGACATTTAGAGGAAAGTAACCTTGCGGGAGGAGCAAGCCCCTCCCCTACAAATGTACTGCAACGTCTGTAATAAAAGAAGCGTTCGGATCTCTCCGAACGCTCCGATTAAATATATTTTATTGAGGTGGGGCAAATGTGCCTTATTTCGCTCTCTCGGTGAGGGTTTCGAAGCGGGCTTCGGCAGTCTTTTCAGCCTTGTCGAAGAGCTCCTCGGCTCTCTCGGGGAAGGAGCGGGTCAGCGCGGAGTAACGAGCCTCGTTCATGATGAAGTCACGATAGGACTCGGTCGGAGCCTTGCTGTCGAGGATAAACGGATTCTTGCCCTCAGCCTTGAGTCTGGGATCATAACGGAAGTTGTTCCAGTAGCCGCAGGCAACCGCGCGCTGCATTTCCTTCTGGCAGTTCTGCATGCCGCCCTTGATGGAGTGCATCTCGCAGGGAGCGTAGCCGATGATCAGCGACGGACCCGGATAAGCCTCAGCCTCCTGGATCGCCTTGAGGGTCTGGTTCATGTCGGCGCCCATAGCGATCTGAGCGACGTAGATGTAGCCGTAGGAGATCGCGATGTCAGCGAGGGACTTCTTCTGGATCGCCTTACCGGCTGCCGCGAACTGAGCGACCTGTCCGATGTTGGAAGCCTTGGAAGCCTGGCCGCCGGTGTTACTGTAGACCTCGGTATCGAATACCATGATGTTGACGTCCTCACCGGTAGCGAGTACGTGGTCTACGCCGCCGAAGCCGATATCATAAGCCCAGCCGTCGCCGCCGAAGATCCAAACGCTCTTCTTAGAGAGATACTCGCTGTTCTCGAGGATATCCTTTGCGTAGGGGCACTGATCGCCGACCTTCTCGACCTCTGCGAGCAGCGCCTTGGAAGCGGCGGTATTCTTCTCGCCGTCGTTCAGCGTAGCGAGGTACTCGTCGGCAGCAGCCTTGAGCTCAGCAGAAGCTCTCTCGTCAGCCATCATGTTCTTGACGTCAGCGATCAGACGCTCACGGATCGCTCTCTGACCGAGGAACATACCTAAGCCGTGCTCGGCGTTGTCCTCGAACAGGGAGTTCGCCCAAGCGGGACCGTGGCCGTCCTTGTTGACGGTGTAGGGAGAGGTAGCGGCGGGACCGCCCCAGATGGAGGAGCAACCGGTCGCGTTAGAGATGTACATTCTGTCGCCGAACAGCTGAGTGATCAGGCGAGCGTAAGAGGTCTCTGCACAGCCTGCGCAGGAGCCGGAGAACTCGAGCAGCGGCTGCTTGTACTGAGAGGAGATCACGTTGATCTTCGCGGTGGTCTCGGGCTTCTCGGTGACCTTTGCAACGCAATAATCGAATACTGCCTGCTGATCGTCCTGGGACTCGCGGGGAACCATCTTCAACGAGTTGGTCGGGCAAACGCCTACGCAGACGCCGCAGCCCATGCAGTCGAAGGGAGATACAGCCAGGGTGTATTGATAAACCTTGTTGACGGCTCTGGGACCGTACTTGATCGCTTCGGGAGCGTCGGCGACCTCAGCCTCGTCCATCGCATAGGGACGGATGGTAGCGTGGGGGCAGACGAACGCGCAGCGGTTACACTGGGCGCAGGTCTCGTTGTTCCACTCGGGAACCATAACGGCAACGCCGCGCTTCTCGAACGCGGAAGCGCCCTGCTCGAAGGTACCGTCGGCGTGGTCTACGAAGGCGGATACGGGCAGGCTGTCGCCGTCCATCTTGCCTACGGGCTCCATGATGCCCTCGACCTGCTTCTCGAGCTTCGTGATCTCACGATCGGCAGCAGCGGGAGCAGCGTCCTGAGCGTCAGCCCAGTCGGCGGGTACGTCGATCTTGACATACGCGGTAGCGCCGGCGTCGATCGCCTTCTCGTTCATCTCGACGATCTCTTTGCCCTTCTTCATGAACTTCTGAGCCTTTTCCTTCATGTAGCCGATCGCTTCTTCCTCGGGCAGAACCTTGGAGAGGGAGAAGAACGCGCTCTGCAGAACGGTGTTGGTACGCTTGCCCAGACCGATCTCAGCGGCGATGTCGATCGCGTTGACGGTATAGAGCTTGATGTCGTTCTTCGCGATATAGCGCTTGGTCTCGGCGTTGAGGTGGGTGTTCAGCTCCTCGGGAGTCCACTGGCAGTTGATCAGGAAGACGCCGCCGGGCTTGACGTCCTGTACCATCTTGTAGCCCTTGAGGATGTAGGAGGGGTTATGGCAGGCGACGAAGTCAGCCTTGTTGATGTAGTAGGGGGACTTGATGGGCTTGTCACCGAAGCGCAGATGGCTGATGGTGATACCGCCGGTCTTTTTGGAGTCATACTGGAAGTATGCCTGTACGTATTTGTCGGTATGGTCGCCGATGATCTTGATGGAGTCTTTGTTTGCGCCTACGGTACCGTCGCCGCCCAGACCCCAGAACTTGCACTCGATGGTGCCTTCTGCCGCGGTGTTGGGAGCGGGCTCCTCGGGCAGAGAGAGCTCGGTGACGTCATCAACGATACCGATGGTGAAGTTGTGGCGCGGAGCGTCTTTAGCGAGCTCCTTGTAAACAGCGAATACGCTCGAGGGAGGAGTATCCTTGGAGCCGAGGCCGTATCTGCCGCCGACGACCTTAGCGGTGCAGCCGTTAGCAGCCAGAGCAGCTACGACGTCGAGGTAGAGCGGCTCACCCAGAGCGCCGGGCTCCTTGGTGCGGTCGAGGACAGCGATCTTCTTCGCAGTAGCCGGGATCGCCTCAACCAGCTTGTCGGCACGGAAGGGACGATAGAGGCGTACCTTGACCAGACCGACCTTCTCGCCGTTTGCGTTCATATAGTCGATGACCTCTTCCGCAACGTCGCAGATGGAGCCCATCGCTACGATGACGCGCTCAGCGTCGGGAGCGCCGTAGTAGTTGAAGAGCTTGTAGTCGGTGCCGAGCTTCGCGTTGACCTTGCCCATGTACTCTTCTACGATCTCGGGCAGAGCGTCATAGTACTTGTTGCAGGCTTCTCTGTGCTGGAAGAAGATATCGCCGTTCTCGTGAGAGCCGCGCATGGTGGGATGCTCGGGGTTGAGAGCGCGCTTGCGGAACGCCTTGACAGCGTCCATGTCGGTCATTTCTTTCAGATCTTCATAGTCCCAGATCTCGATCTTCTGGATCTCGTGAGAGGTTCTGAAGCCGTCGAAGAAGTTGATGAACGGAACTCTGCCCTTGATGGAAGCGAGGTGAGCGACAGCGCCCAGATCCATGACTTCCTGCGGGTTGGTCTCTGCGAGCATCGCGAAACCGGTCTGACGGCAGGCATAAACGTCACTGTGGTCGCCGAAGATGTTCAGCGCGTGAGAAGCGACGCAGCGAGCCGATACGTGGAATACGGACGGAAGTAATTCGCCCGCGATCTTGTACATGTTCGGGATCATGAGCAGCAGACCCTGCGAAGCGGTGTAGGTGGTGGTCAGCGCACCCGCGTTCAGCGAGCCGTGTACGGTACCTGCCGCGCCTGCCTCGGACTGCATCTCCTCTACCTTGACGGTAGTGCCGAAGATGTTCTTCATGCCCTGTGCGGACCACTGATCTACATAGTCAGCCATCGGGCTGGACGGGGTGATGGGGTAAATGCCGGCTACCTCGGTGAACGCATAGGACACCCAAGCCGCGGCGTTGTTGCCGTCCATGGATTTCTTTTGTCTTGCCATGTGTTTTCCTCCTGTTTTGCATTGCTGTAAGATGAGCTCTTTCTTACACCAACGCGTATTTTCCGGTGAGTCCGCGCCTGCGGCGCTTTGTGAAAAACGCTGTAAAAGCACAGACTTATCCGCCTATTATATTAGCACTTTTTGTCGATTCTGTAAAGGGGAAAATGTTGCAAAAAAAGCAGAAAATAAGCGGGTTTACGGTTAGCGAAAGCTAACTTTTGACGATGCGGATCTTGTTGCTTTAAGCTAATCCGTACCGCGCCATCCCAATAGGTAATTTTCGGGGAAGACCTTGGGGTTACAATCCGCGCAAAAACGGATTTGCACAAAATTTCAAGACAAATTTCGGCATGTTTATCTTAAATAGGTATGGATTTTTTTGCGCGAAACTGATAGAATATGGAGTAATCAATATTCAAGGGTGAACGCATGTACAGGAATATTATTTTTGATTTATACGGTACGCTGATCGACATCCGAACCGATGAGTATTCGATCGACTTCTGGCGCAAGGCGGTACAGGTCTTTGCGATGGGCGGCGCTTCGTTCAGCCCCGGCGAGCTGAGAACCTCTTACACCAGATACGTTAAGCGCGCGCTGCGCAGGGAGCGGCTCAAGCACCCGACCTGCAAGCACGTCGACATCGACCTGTTGCAGGTGTTCCGCAAACTCTACTTAGACAAAGGCATCAACGCCGACGTCACACAGCTCAGGGACACAGCGTATCGTTTCCGAAAGGATTCGACCCTGATGATACAGCTTTATGACGGTGTGACCGAGCTGCTGGAGGGTCTCAAGGACGCGGGCAAAAAGATATTTTTGCTGTCCAACGCGCAAGAGAGCTTCACTGTCCCCGAGATGGACGAGCTGGGTATTCTCAAGTACTTTGACGGTATCATGATTAGCTCTGAAGAGCGCGTCTCGAAGCCCCAGCGTCAGTTCTTTGAAAAGCTGCTGGCAAAATATGAGCTGAATCCCAAAGATTGTCTGATGGTCGGCAACGACAAAAACTCCGATATGCAGGGCGCCAAGGGCGTGGGGATCGACGGGCTGTACATTCACCAGGAGATCAGCCCCGATGTCGAGGACGAAAGCGAAGTCGAAGCAAAATGGAAGATCATGGACGGCGACGTTCACAAGATCCTCGGATATATTTTAAGCGAAGAATAAGCTTCCCCGGTGCAAGCAGCGGGGTATTTGACCCTTTTAATCGGTTGAGATTGCCACGGCTCTTGCGAGCCTCGCAATGACATTTTCATAAGCGGTTTGGATTGCCACGGGGCGCATTTCAGATTGTCATTGCGAGGAGGAACAAGGTTCCGACGTGGCAATCTCTACCTTTTCCTTTGCGCCCCTCGCAATGACTATTTTAAATAAAGAAAGAGCGCAGTCGCGATGACTGCGCTTTTGTTGTATAAGGTTACTGTTCGGATTCAAAAATCCATTCGCCGATCTTGCCGTAGGAGGATAACCCCGCCTTGTAGCGCAGGATATTCAGCGCGTCTCTGAGGTCGACCGCGCCGTCCGCGTTGACGTCGGCGTTGAGGGCTTTGTAGGAGCTGTTCTCGCCGGCGGTCACATGCTGGATGAAGGTCGCGTCCATGACGGTCAGCTCATAGTCGCCGTCAGCGTCGCCGATATAGCCGATCGCCGGTTCTATGGTGGTGGCGCTGTAGGGGATGGGATCGAGCTGGTCGTTAGAGATATTGTCTTTAATCAGCACGATGATATCGTTGCCGCTCATGGAGTTGAGCACATTGAAATAATGCAGAATCTCTGTCGTGCCCGCCGCAACCGCCTTGAGACGCACGCGGAAGAAATGCTCGTTGACGTCGTCAAAAACGCCGACTCCGCCTTTATACTTCGAGAAGTTGTAAAGGATCAGATCCTTTCTTGTCAGAAAGTTGCTGACGAGGTTGGTGTTGCGGATGGACTCGGGAAAGCTGTAGCCGTCCATATAAACCTCGCCGCGCACAACGGGGCCGTACTCGACGACCTTGACATAGTCGGAGTCATACCGCAGCTGAGCTTGCAGCTGGTTGATCGTACGGCCGCCGCTGTTGACGCCGACGTGTACGATAAATTCGTTGCCGACCTCAACCTCGGCGATCGGTACCTTGCGGTTAGTGATGGTCAGGGTCTGTTTCTCGGCGGCTGAGGTGTTGACGGCACAAACCGTCAGCCCGCAGATCAGCAGGATGGCTGTCAGCCAAAGACTGAGGAGTTTTTTCATAGTATCCCTCCAAAGGTTCAGGAAGATATATATCATTATTTTAATAGATCGGCAAAAGAATTGCAAGCCTTTTGAGGTGATAAAATTCGAAAATCGCAAAAAATACGCCGTGAAAGCGTATAATACTAAGTATCATTAAAACACTTTAACATTTATTGCGTTAAATTCCGCATAGCGGTGTTGTCGTCCTTGACATACGCCAGTATGCCTGCGTCCTCCGCCTTGCTCTGCGAAATTTCTCGCTAACAAATTTGTTAAAGCGTTTAATGGATACTTAGTATAAAGAAGAAAAACTTTGGGAAAAGTCGAACAAACATTTGCTTTTCTCGAAAGTATGTGTTATAATTCAGTTACAAATAAATGTATAAGGGTGATTGAATGAAACCTTTGACTACAGGACAGCAAAAAGTCTATGACTATATCTTAGAATGTTCCGAAAACGGACGGATTCCCTCGGTGCGCGAGCTGTGCGATGCGACGGGTTTTCGCTCGACCTCAACCGTTGCGTATCACCTCAAAGCGCTGGAGGAACGCGGTTTGATCGAGCGTGAGGAAGGTCTGAACCGCTGTATCCGCCTGAAAAACGAACAACCGACCTCCAAGGTTCCGCTGATGGGCCGCGTCACCGCGGGTCAGCCGATCCTGGCGGTGCAGGATATCGAAACCTACATCCCCGTACCCAAGGATATCTCCAAGGGCAGGGAGCTGTTTGCCCTGCGCGTCGTCGGCGAAAGTATGATTAACGCGGGGATCTATGACGGTGATATCATCATCATCAACCGTACCCCTACCGCCGAAAACGGCGACATCGTGGTCGCGATGGTAGAGGATGAGATCAGCGGCGAGAGCAGCGCGACCGTCAAGCGCTTTTATAAAGAAAAGGGACATATCCGCCTGCAGCCCGAAAACGACGCCTATGAGCCAATCATCGTCGACAAGGCGGTGTTACTGGGCAAGGTCGTGACCCTCATCAGGAACTACGAGTAAATAACGTCATCGGCGCGCGGCCACGGCAAGACAGCGCGGTGATTCGGCAAGTGAAATCCTGCCTTTTTTGAATTTGAAAATTGTTAAATCTCAGTTAATAGAACGTTCACAAATTTCAAAATTAATCCGTTATAATATAGACAATGCAAGCGAGATACCGCAACTCCTTGTATGTTCTACCCTCCTCATACGAACCGCTCGGGTTCGTATAGAAAACCCTCATTTTATTTGGATTTATCCCCAAGAAGAAAGCGTACACCTCGAGTGTGCGCTTTTTTCTGTTCCATGCGTTCTCACCGCAACAATCCCCTTTTGTTCTGCCGCGGCGGATGACAGTCGTTCATCGTTTCACCCGCAAGCCGCTGCCTGCTGCCTCAATATGCTGCTTTAGCGGTTTTGTCGCTCAGATCGGTTTTTTGCCTTTTCATCTTCTTCGGATCCTTATACTTAGTATTAGAAGCGCCGCTTCAGGAAAAAGCGATGCGCTGCCCTTGACAAAAACCGCCTGTAATGCGATAATATATAGGTTAGAGTGTCATCGCTCGCAGAAGAAAAGACTATTTTACGAGAGGAAGGCTGTTATGGCAGAACTCAACAAGTCCTACGACCCCAAACAGGTCGAGGACAGGATATATCAGTACTGGCTGGATCACAACTATTTCCACGCCACCGTCAACCCCGACAAAAAGCCCTATTGTATCGTCATGCCGCCGCCCAACATCACGGGTCAGCTGCATATCGGTCACGCGCTGGACAACACCCTTCAGGACATCCTCACCCGCTGGCGCAGGATGCAGGGCTATGAAGCGCTGTGGCTGCCCGGCACCGACCACGCCTCCATCGCCACCGAAGCGAAGATCGTCGAAGCCATGCGCAAGGAAGGGCTGACCAAGGACGACCTCGGGCGCGAAAAATTCCTCGAACGCGCGTGGGACTGGAAGCGCGAGTACGGCGGCAGGATCACCAAGCAGTTCTGGAAGCTGGGCGTCAGCTGCGACTGGCAGCGCGAGCGCTTCACCATGGACGAGGGCTGCTCCAATGCCGTTAAAGAGGTTTTCGTCAAGCTCTACAACGAGGGCTTGATCTATCGCGGCAACCGCATGGTCAACTGGTGCCCACGGTGCGGGACTTCTATCTCGGATGCGGAAGTGGAGTATGAAGCTAAAAACGGCAATTTCTGGCATATCCTCTATCCCGTCAAGGAAACAGGCGAGATGCTGGAGATCGCCACCACCCGTCCCGAGACCATGCTCGGCGATACCGCCGTCGCGATCAACGTCGAGGACGAGCGCTACAAGCACCTGCACGGCTGTCATGTCATCCTGCCGCTTCTCGACAAAGAGATTCCTATTGTCTGTGACGAGCACGCGGATATGGAAAAGGGTACGGGCGTCGTCAAGATCACCCCTGCCCATGACCCCAACGACTTCGAGGTCGGTCAGCGCCACAATCTGCCGATCGTCCGCTGCTTCACCTACGACGGTCACATGACCGGCGCCGAGGACGTCGCCGCCTATGAGGAGCTCAAAGCCAAGGGCAAGCTCAGCGAGAACGAGCCCGAGGTGCTCGACTGCGGCAAGTACGCCGGCATGACCACCGACGAAGCGCGCAAAGCCATTGTCGCCGACCTCGCCGATCTCGGACTTTTGAAGGAGATCGAACCTCTCTCCCATGACGTCGGCACCTGCTACCGCTGTCACACCACCATCGAACCGATGGTCTCTAAGCAGTGGTTCGTCAAGATGGCGCCTCTCGCAAAGCCCGCGATCGACGCGGTGCGTGACGGCAAAACTCAGTTCATTCCCAAGAGAAGTGAAAAAATCTACTTCAACTGGTTAGAAAATATCAAAGACTGGTGCATCTCGCGTCAGCTCTGGTGGGGTCATCGTATCCCTGTCTGGTACTGTGACGACTGCGGCGAGATGGTCGTCAGCAAAGACACTGTAGATACCTGTCCTCACTGCGGCTGTCAGCATATGACCCAGGATCCCGACACGCTCGATACCTGGTTCAGCTCTGCGCTATGGCCGTTCTCGACCCTCGGCTGGCCCGAAAATACCGAAGAACTAAAGTATTTCTATCCTACCGACACGTTGGTCACCGGCTACGACATCATCTTCTTCTGGGTCATCCGCATGATGTTCTCCGGCATCCACAACATGGGCGACGTACCGTTCCGCACGGTATTCATCCACGGTCTGATCCGTGACGAACAGGGCAGAAAAATGAGTAAGTCCCTGGGCAACGGCGTTGATCCGATCGAGGTGATCGACAAGTACGGCGCCGACGCCCTGCGTTTCTTCCTCGCGACGGGCAACTCCCCCGGCAACGACATGCGCTACAGCGAAACCCGCGTCGAGAGCTGCCGCAACTTCGCGAACAAGCTCTACAACGCCAGCCGTTTCGTGCTGATGAATATCGAAGGGCACGAAGTACCTTTAACTCTCCCGACAGAACTGAAGTTAGAGGACAAGTGGGTACTATCTACCCTCAACACCCTGTGCAGGGACGTCACCGACAACCTCGAGAAATTCGAGCTGGGTATCGCTGTTCAAAAGCTTTACGACTTTATCTGGGACTGCTTCTGCGACTGGTACATCGAGCTGAAAAAATCCGCTCTCTACGGCGACGATGAAGCCGCCGCACAGAGCGCGAGACAGGTACTCGTCTTTGTCCTCGACAAAATCCTCAAGCTCCTGCACCCGTTCATGCCGTTCATCACCGAAGAGATCTGGCAGAACATCCCCCACGAGGGCGAGAGCATCATGATCGAAAAGTACCCCGAGTACACCGACGCGCTGAACTTCCCCGAAGAAGCCGCGGATATGGAAAAGATCATGAACGCGATCACCGCCATCCGCACCCAGCGCAACGAGATGAACGTACCGCCCAGCAAAAAGGCGAAGCTCTATATCGCGACAGCCGCCTCTTCCACCTTTGTTCAAGGCGTCGAATTTTTCAAAAAGCTCGCCTCCGCCTCCGACGTAGAGATCGACAGCGATTTCAGCATCGACGGCGCGGTCACCGTCGTCACCGGCTCCGCAAAGATCTACATCCCGATGAACGAGCTGGTCGACATGGAAGCCGAGCGCAAACGCCTGAACAAAGAGCTGGAGCAAACCAAAAAGCTGCTTGCTCAGGACGAAGGCAAGCTCAACAATCCCGGTTTCATGGGCAAAGCGCCTGCCGCCGTCATCGAGAAGATCAAGAATCAGGCAGTCCGCGAGCGCGAGAAGATCGCCCTGATCGAAGCCGCGATCGCCAACTTAAAATGATTCATCTATTCAGATTGTCACGGGCTAAAGCCCTCTCAATGACAAATTTTAATAACAACCTTCAAGCCTCCGCAACCAAACGGAGGCTTGCTTGATACAAGGAGTTCTCCATGAAAAAACTATTTCGTATCTTCACCGTGCTGACCGTCATCGCCCTCACCGCGATGTCTGCCGCCTGTTCCAAATCCGCCGATACAGCCCCGACATCCGCCGCGACCGCACCGCCGACCGAAGCCGCCACCGTCGCACCTAAGCCCACCGATCCCGCTGCTCCGACCGCTGCCGCGACAGTCGCCCCGACAGAAGCTCCTGCCGCCGCTCCCGATACCCCCGCCGACGACGATCTCTCTGCCCTGACCGCAAGCCGCTGGCAGCTCTCGACCGTCGAACACGACGGTGAGGTGTCAGACCCCATGTACTACGGCTCCGTCATCCGCCAGACCGGCGCGTATCTGCAGTTCAACACCGACTACACCTTCAGCTGTGTTCTCGGCATGGACGGCTGTGAGGGCACCTACACGCTCTCAAACGGCGAGATCACCGTCAACATCACCACCACCTACGACGGCAAGGCAGACAAAGGCTACGCCGCCGATGACGTCCAAACGCTGATCCGGGATAAAGAAGCCGGCACCATTCAACTCCGGCTCAACAACGTCACCAACACTTTCAAACAGGTATAACCCTCCTTCATTCACAGACCATACCATTTTTTGCGTATCATTCTTGACAGTCCCCCGCTCCGGTACCCTTTCAAAAACTTTACAGTGATATAAAAAGCTAAGTCACAGCCCACGCCGTGACTTAGCTTTTTTATCCGTCTTATAAACAGGACAGTAAATTAAAATGTTCATTGATTTTTTCGTATTTATCCCATTCAATTGAGCATAACCGTTTATCAATTTCCGTAAAAACCTGCTCAGGTGACAAAACAGACAGTACTACCGAAAGTTTTGCTTTCACTTTTAGTCTTTCCGTTCCGATGTATTCATCTGCTTCTCCATCGAAACTCTCAATAAACACACTCGATTTATCAACAATATTCTTATCATAGGCATTTTCTGAAATAGCACTTAATAAAACATGTTCCAGAGCACCTTGATCTTCCTTTGGGATAACAATGGACAGCAGCTTGATTTCCTGTTCCATATCAAATCTATTTTGATAACTGCATGTTACCAATTTTTGATTTTTCGTTTCATGCCCCAAAATTGAATTATTCTCGGCAATCAGATCTTCGATACTTTTTTCGTCTTTATCCCGCAGTATAACCAGTTTATAAAAGCCGGTATTCTGATCGTAGTTCATCATAACATCTTTGATATATCGTTGAAAAACGTTTTCGAAGTTATCTTTACCGCCAACGCCGAAAATCAATAGATAGTCATTATCTTTCGTATACCAGTTAACCTCTTGATTCGTCTCTTTTTCATTTATCTGTATTAACTTCGGCGATTTTTTAGTAAATGACCAACCGCTTGTTTTTATGAGATAATAACTAAGGATAATCGCATCGGTTCTGCCCTCGCACAAAATCACACTATTCATATCCTTACCTCAAAGCCGAAATTGTATCGGTTATGATAAACTTCCTCGCCTGTCATAACTCTCGAATACGTCCGGTGACTCGCTTTTCGGAGTGTGATGATCCTGAGCGAGTCATTGTCACGATTTTGATGATTCTCGTCATAATCCTGAGTATTCAGAAAGCTGTCGATCGCCTCGATATTGTGTGTCGTCACAAACAGCTGGATCTCAAACTTCTTGCAGGCGTCTATCACAAAACGGAATATATCATCAAAGTATTTCGAATGCAAAGAGGTATCAATCTCATCAATCAATAAAATTCCGCCCTTTGCCCCGGCTATTTTGTTGGCTAAAGCGATTACCTTTTTAACGCCGTCGCCAAATGCAGCCAACGGTATAATACCCAGCTCTTTATGGGAAACATACTCTACCGGACGATTTGTCTGCTCATTTTTTTGATACAATAAATCAGAGATATTTTCATCAAAAAGCTGAACGACTTTCAGTACCGTGTTTTTAAAATCCGAATCTCGCATGATTCGGTTGTATAACAAACCGACAGTATGCTCAACCGGTGAAACATATTCGATCCCGATGGTTAGGTCCCTGTTGAGTCTGATACCGTTTAAAGAAGACCATTGATTGAACTTGATAGGTATCGAATCAATATGATTCCCGAGCGTTGCAGTAATATTGCCTTGAAATTCGGTAGCTTCACCCTGTTCTGCTACATCATCAAATTCACTGAACGATATCTGATTGCGGTTCATATTTCTGTTTCTCGGATTCCAACGATTAATCAAATCCATATCGACCAGAACCGTTTCAAGGGTGCCGCTCATATGGTATTTTACATACTCGTCTTCGAGCACACCGCTGATACCGATTTCCAGAGATGGGCTTGCCTGATCGAACAAATACATAAAACTATCGAAAGCTGTTAAACGATTCGCCAACACAGATACAGAGTTTCTTATTCGCGCAACTCTAATAACATTGCCAAAATCATTCATACTTTTAAGCAGCATCATTGATTCCAGCAAACTTGATTTACCGCAGTTATTATCACCTAAAATAATATTGACATCGCCCAAATCAGAAATATGAAGATTCGATATCCCTTTAAAAGTATCTACGTTATATTCAGATAAATAAATCATATATTTCACCTTTTTCAAATCAGGAATGATTTATCTTGTAACTGTTATTAGGTTATACAGATATCCATCCACTAACACAGTTCTTCTCAAATATAGTATAACATTTCAAACGCTTAAGTCAATAACCTCTTTTTCCGGTCGCCCGTCTTCGTCATATTCATTGTTAAACCGCTTTAATAACCGTTAAGTTCTTTCAATCTTTTCACATACCTTTAAATCCGGTTTTGTCATATGTAAAAAAACAAACTTCCCACATAACAAGAGGTCTGAGCAACTCGAATATTCTGATTATCTCTCGGAGAACTGTAACGGCGTCAAGAAAACAGTCCTGCGGACTGTTTTTAGCCGTGCTTTGCGAAGGCTGCGCCTGAGCAAATCCGCAGTCGACCGAGATAAGCAGCGTGACGCTGCGCCCAATCCGCACTGCATACACGGAGTGAATTTCGGCGTCCGATTCCCGCGCTAGCTATAAGAAATCAAAAAACAAAGCCCCTGCATACACAGAGGCTTTGAGTAATAAATAAACTCGATTATTCTGCTTATCTCTTGGAGAACTGTAACGGCGTCAAGAAAACAGTCCTGCGGACTGTTTTTAGCCGTGCTTTGCGAAGGCTGCGCCTGAGCAAATCCGCAGTCGACCGAGATAAGCAGCATGACGCTGCGCCCAATCCGCACTGCATACACGGAGCGAATTTCGGCGTCCGATTCCCGCGCTATAAGAAATCAAAAAACAAAGCCCCTGCATACACAGAGGCTTTGAGTAAAATAAATAAACTCGATTATTCTGATTATCTCTTTGAGAACTTTTCAAACGCAAAGTTTGGCTTGTTTACAGGACTTTTGCGTTATTTTGTTGCTTGTGTGTTGTGTACGGAGAACTATGGAACGCATTATAATACTATTCTATTACGTTGATTTATTATAATTTTCTAATACAACTTAAGTGATGAGTAATTACTCATAAAATATGCCTTATCCTTAAAAGGTAAATAAAGATATTTACCTTTTAATAAGTCATCTGCATTAATAAAGTATATTCTTTTATGAAGTGCTTTAGCATAACTCAATTCATACTTAACCCAAAGAGACTTTTCAGAATTTTGAGATTTTATTAGAATTACATTTTTTGATTGTTTAATTCTTGTTTCAATTATTGATTTTGTTGCGTCTCCAACAAGGTTCCTTTTAAGATAGTCATCATCATTAAACCAATCGCAGTAAACATTCTTTTTGTTTTGATTTAAATAGTATATTAATTTTTGTACAGCATCATGATCTTTACTACTATGAGATAAAAAATAATCAAATGATTTAAGCCTTTGTTCAGGTGAATTATTTACCCTAAATTCTAATTCTTCTGGGATTTCTTTAATATTAAATTTTTGTTTTGCGTATTCTCGCATTTCTTTTCTTTTCTTTTTATTCGTAGTGCGAAGTTCCATATGTTTTTGACTACGAAGTTCAGTATAATGATAAAACTGCTGCAAATAGGAAAAAGCCATTAGTCTTAATTGGAAATTATACTCAGAATGGGCTTTTCTGCTAAAAAATTGAACGATTTCTGGTGAATAGTATTTAGTGAGTTCATGCATAATATATACCCGATCTTTTTGAGTTGTCCCCTTTCTATCGTATAAACCCATCATCTTCTCAAAATAGATTGGTTCCATTTGTTGAACTCGGCTTTTTGCTTTAGCAATGCGATCGTCAATCCTTTGAATTTTAGGTAACCGTTCTTTTTTTATCTTCTCTTCATTTTGAGTTCTTTGAACTTCAGAAAAACTATTACGATAATTAGCTTTGTAATCTTTAGATAGGATAGCTTTGGTTTGAGGAAGAATGGAAATCAGTTTTTCGGGTGTTACTGTTTTATATCGAGCCTTTTTACCAACACGAATTAGTTTTCTATCAGCTCTGGTGTATTCTTTATATTTTTCCTCAAGTAATCTCCATTCATAGGGATAATATTTTTTTAATGTTTTAATAATACAGTTTAAGTCAAACTCAATTGGCAATATAGGACTTATCTTTTTGACATAAGTATTAAAACTATTCTTTGTTTGCGTTAAATCTTTTGCATACTTGTGTTTTGTAAATCCAGCCATAAAATCTCCATTATTGTTTTAAGTTGCTACAGTACCACTCACTATTAATACATCGATGAAATTAAAATATGAATTAATAAACAAAAAAACAGAAAGTGAGATCAACAAACCATATAACGGAACGAGCGTTTTTGTAAACATTACTCTAATAATACATGGTGCCTTGCGCTCTGTTTTATTAGATTTCATCCACATATTTTTATTATAAGGATTCAAGTCATATTTGTAATGTTCGTTCTTATGTCTGTTTGCTATAACCCACTCATATTTCCACCTATACAATTTTTCGGTTTTCAAGAAAAAAGCATCGATATACCAAAAACATAATGTAGATACTAAGACTATTAAACTTAGAATTTTTATATCGATATTCTTGGGCAATAATGCGAGTATTACTGAAGCCAAGGTTATTGCCCAGCCCTTAACGACGAATGAATTTTTTGCCATACGATTTATGCAAGCTTGTATTAAATCAATTTCTTTTTCTAAACACTTTTGCTTATCATCCACAACAAACACCTCATTTAGGATATTTATTTCTAATTATAATTGCCTCTTCAATTAGGTTTTCAATATTATTTTTTATATCTTCGTAAACGTATTTGCTACTCACATAACTCGAGTCAAAAGTTTTTATTATAGAACTAAGTCTTACCTCATTTGAATCCGCTGGAATTGAGTTTTTTGTAATATAGTTGAATGTAGTATCAATACAGAAATAATCAAATGGGTTTTTTCCTCGTTTGGACTGCTTTCCTGTACTGTCCTCTAAAGAATCAATATAAATACCAACGATTCCCTTTCCTTCTTTCCAAGCGTGTTCTATTTCATATTGAACCCACTTGCGATTTGCAGTCTCAGCGCCAATTAAAACAACTACGCAAGAGCGCCACTTCATTTCATTGTCTATCCAACTTTTAATTGCGGGATCGCTTTTTCGCCGTACAGTTTCCCAGCTATTATCTGAAAACAGTTTTTGGGATTCAACGACTCCCATATTCCTTACCTGTGATACTCTCCATGCATCATTGTCATAATGAAAGCTAAAGAATACTTGTCTTTTTATTTTAAACACCTCTTTCTAAATTATAACATATTTTTAATGTTCTTTTGATACCATTCATGAGGACGCAAATCTGATTGAAAAGCATATTCAAATAAACCATATAGCTGATAATACTTTCTGTTATCATTTACGATTCTTATTAATTCAGAAGTCTGCAACGGAATGATCTTCATTCCATCAACGCTTTTAGTATAATCCTGTGTATCATAGAACGGCATATTCTTTCTTCCTCTGAAATCTGCGATAACATTTATATCAAGATAAGTTGTCGCAAAAACGCAATAGGAATTTAGATTTCCCGTTCTGATAAGGTGTCTACCCAAGTGTCTGGAAACAGGCTCCATCTCCATGCGCCTCTGATTTGTGTTGTCGGCTAAAGTCGCTTCAAGCAAAAGTGTATGTGCCGGATAGTATTCTGTTTCGGGATATTCATATACAATATCCGCTTCACCGCCAGCGGCGTGTGTTTTGGGTAAGAGATCAGCGTCAAGGGACAATTTCATATAATCAAGAATCTTACCCTGTCTTTCGCTGATTTTATACCAGAGAATACCTAACACATATTCAAAGATAGTCGGAATGTCTGCGTTTTCTGTTACCATACTCTTTATTTCAGCATCGTTTCTGCTTTCAAAATATCCGAGTAGAGTTACAATGATTTCATCGGTAAACTTCGTATCAATTAAATGCTGTAATCTACGATAGCGGTTATCCTCCAGCACATTTCTGGCTTCGCCTATTGTAGTGACATTTGTGCCGAGTTCAGCATTTACGCCTTCGATTACAGTTTCCTCGGTAATCACAAGGCAATCAGCAATCTCAACCAGTTTACTATCTTCATACAATATGTCACAAGCTGTGTAGGCGTAATTGTGCAGCTCATCAGCAACCGAATTAAAGAAATGCTTTGGAATAATATCCAGCTTTATATTACTGTCTTCAAACAAAATAATATCTGTAGTTCGGATATATCGCCTGTTTAAATCAAGGTAATCGGATAAAGTTGCCTTTGCCTTAAACAAGTGCATTGTTTTAAAGAAAAGGGTCTTGAATTCTGATTCCGTTGATACACCCGCAAAAGCAGTATGCTTCAAACAAGCAACCGGATTCTTTTCAATAGCTTTTTCAGAAGATGTGTTGAATAAATACTTTCTCCACCACTTACCTATGTTTATCTTCTTTGTCGCAGAGAAGATAAGCGGAATTCGAGCGTTATCGTGATTGACGAAAACAGAATACAACTCATCATAAAGGCGAAGATATGTCTTATCGTAGTTTCTGCTTTTTCGATTCAAACCAATTTCACAGATTAGGCTCTCTGTAACTGTGCTTTCAAGGAACTTATCTAATGCTGCTTGATAGTTATCCATTTCAAGCAATCTGTTTATTATAATATCATCAAATGAGGCTGTATGGTTTCGGCAAGCCCGAATACCACCAATTATCTGCTCGGTATATTCATTGCTGGTACATAATGGAAGCAAATAGGTAAACTCATCTAATGATAAATATTCAACTTTTGAAAGGACATAGAGCAATACAATAAACGGTCTTACAATAGAGCCGTCAACATTGTTATATGTTTTTAGTAGCTGTCTTAGATATAAGAAGCTATCTTTAGGGATCTGGAAAAAGTTATCCGAAGTAAAATCATTTGATTGACTGATTTCTAACAGCGCTCTTCCTGCTTCGGTAAGTTTGCGATTCTCATCAATAATACCAATATCAACTAAGCCGGAGGTCTTTTCACGAGCGTCCTTCGGCTTATTGTTTGCACTTCCGACGACAAACTCCTTTGCTTTCATATAATCATAGTAGCGTGTCTGAGTGTTATTATCACCCGACCAGGTCGCTCCTTGATTTTCAGGCAAAGCCCAAAAGCCATCGAGTAGCGCAAGCTGTTCCTCAATGGTCTTATTAAAATCTTTTGTCCTAAAGCTGGTTGTTCCTAAAGCCCAGCAAAAGCTCTTATATGGAATTTCGTTCGGCATAGCTAAATCCTCAATAGTTAGTAATCAATACCTCTTCGCTCTTTGTTTGTTTGTCTTTGGTTTGATAATTAGAATTGGAATATCCATAATCCAGATGATGTGTTTTATATTTTTTATTTGATAACCATTCGATAAGAATAGTATTCTCTTTACCCTTGCTTCGGAGAACGTTTGAAAGGGCAAAACGAATACCTTTGTTATTCAATTCATCAAGAAAATGCAATAGCTCTTTTTCGTGATCTTCATTCCAACCGTCTTGTTCGTTATATGTAGCGCAGGTAATTAAGTAAGGCGGATCAACATAGACAAAATCTCTATTGGTCAAACCGGAAACATCAAACTCAATAAAGCTTATACAAGTAAAGCGACAGTCCTGACGGTGTAGTCTGTCAATAAAGTCAGACAGTTTGCTTTGCATTTTTTTATTGAAATCTCTTTTCCCTACCGGCAAGTTATATTCGCCTTTAGCGTTGAATCGAATCTGATTGTTAAACGCATATACAATCAACACATACAACATTAAGTAGTAATAGTAATCTTCCTGCTTATGATGATTGAAATCGTCACGCAGTTTCAAAAATCGCTCTTTATTATAACTACCGACACCTTTACCGCTCTCGCAATGATAATAATCATATCCGTGTTCACACACAAGAGATAAATCGTAGTCCTTAATTATCTTAATAATCAGCTCAAAGATAACATCTTTATCAAGGTTCTTAAAGGTATTGAAAAGATAGAATAAATGCTCGTCAACATCATTGTAAATTACTCTTTTGGAATCTATGTTGATGCCGACATTGCAGCCACCGCAGAATAGGTCGACAAAGCAATCTATCTCTTTCGGAAAAAGAGGTAAGATTTGCGGGAGTAACTTATATTTTCCGCCGGTATAGTTGAGCGGTGATTGAATCAGTTGTGTATCAGCTAATTGAAACATCTGCATAAAAACAATCTTTCCTGATTATCATCAATATCAGACTTTCCTGTTGTAAAAGCCTTATAACTCTCCGAAAAGACTTTTACTTCTCCTTTTTTCTCTAAGATACGCATAATATCCTGATCGGAAATCTTTGCATTAGAACGGTCATTACCCTTTTCTGCCATATTGTTATAAGACAACAGAATATATTTAGCCTTAATATCTCCTATTAATTGCTCAAAGGCTTCTGTTGCTGATTGCGTACAGTATTTACTTTTCATTGTACTGCGATCCATTTTTCTGGCAACACCAAACACTTCGGGCTTTTCCCAACGGGCAACATTTTCTAAAAGATGATAGGCGTCGCAGTATTGTCTGGAGTTATATGGCGGATCAATATACACCAAGTCTGCTTCTATATTTTTTACTAATTCATTAGAATCCGTATTGAAGCACTGGTTATTGGGGTTGTTCTGACGGTTCGCCATTGGGACATAAAGTTCAAGTGACTTGTCAAATTCGACACCTTTACGGTATGCGTCATAATGTCCGCACGTGTTAGCTATTTTATCCATTGCATAAAGCAGGGAGGTAATCAGAATAGCTCTCTCTCTTGTATTTATATCGCCTTTTTTATACAGCACCTCAATATCTTCTCTTATATAACCGATTTTAGCACAGTCATCTCTGCTGAAGTATGTATCAGCAAAATTGTCTGTCATATAATTATCCTCTAAATCAGTCAAAGCGTTGTAACGGACGACACAATCTATGATTATTTGAGGATCATATTCTTCAGCGCCAAACCAAGCATAATTGCAAATATAATTGCTGTACATCAAATCGTTTGTAATTAACACTTTATCTGTAAAAGCGGAAGATACTGCACCTGTTCCGGCGAATATATCGGCAACAGAATTAATATCAGAGCATTCCTCATTAACAACTTTGGTAATAAACGGTAATAACTTATATTTGTTTCCTAAATATCTTCTATTGTTAATTAATGATGTCTTATATTCATTTGTTTTAATAGCAACAGCCATTTCTCTCACCCAAACATATTATCATTAGCTACACTACTGATAATAGAATTATAGCAAATTGATTGTCCAATAAAACGGACTTTGCTATACTAATCGGAGGATAAAACCTGTTGGCATATAAATCCTCATAATAATTATATATTTTTATACGATATATGTCAAATAAAAAATCTGTTATCACAAGATATAGTAAGGGCAACAAGTGTTTCTACCTGTTGCCCTCTGTGTTATTAGGTGTAAATCAACTCTGTATTTACAATCTCCGTTGCACGGTTACGAATATTGTTCATCTTTCGCACCCACAACATTTGATTCTCTGCTTTGAGCTGCTCAGTCACGCATTCCTTTTCGGCAAGTTGTTGTACCAACCGAAAGAACATATCCTCCGCCTGCTCGTCGATGTCGGCGAGGTAGGCGGTGAGCTTACAGCTTGTCAACAGATTTGTATAGCGGATTTTGTGGTGCTGCTTGATGTACCGCAAATGCCGCTTGCCCCAAACGCCGATTTCTACTTTTGGCTGATCGGGGAGCTTTAGGCACGGCAGATAATAATCGCCTTGCAGCTCGTAGTAAATACCCGTTTTCTTGTCGTAAATTTGTTTTTCCATTGTTCATCAACCTTTCATAATATATTAGCGTGCGTCACGCTGTTTTGACTTTTTGAAACCTCTCGCCTGCTCGATAATCTCATTGAGCTTGTGCTTTCCGAAAACCTTTTCCAACAAGCGGTAGGCTTTATTTTGTTCACGGAGTTGATTATTCAGTTCCTTCAACC
>Ga0256405_10001857_pt1 | contig 53817 bp, 42 predicted proteins | sample RumenRJG_02DNA_FD_189096 | JGI IMG/M metagenome (GOLD analysis project Ga0256405, IMG submission 189096) | Bovine rumen microbial communities from Lethbridge, Alberta, Canada - RJG_02 | ecosystem: Host-associated > Mammals > Digestive system > Stomach > Rumen | place: Canada: Alberta... | reverse complement strand
TCCAACAGGTCGGTATTGCCGGAGAGCAACGCCATGTATTCCGAGAAATTCATGCCCGATTTTTCGTCCATTGCCCCCTCGTCGATGGTACGCGCACCCATCGCACCGCTTTTGAGCTGGCTTATGACAGGTCAGCGGATTTATGCTACCTTCTGGCCTATTAAAAAGAAAACACCCAATCTTACATTTTTGGGTGTAAAATTGGGCGTAAATCTCGTAAATCACTGATAATCAGGTGATATTGCGGAGAGACAGGATAGGAATCCTATGAATTCCGCACTAGGCTGCTATTGAATCCAGTGGAAATACACATAGAAAGATATCTCTATTGCAAGCGTCATGATTGATAGCAGGGAAAGAGAGCCGGCAATGTAGAACAGTTTCGTGGAAATCCATATACCTTCGTTGTTCTTCACGATGTTTGTGAGTCGTTGACTATGCTTCTGCCAACTCTCTTCCTGCTGCCTGTGATGGTCGTCAAGTGTCTGTTTCTCCTGTCCCAGCCATTGGGTATGACTGTCATGGAGCTGTTTCAGACTTTCGTCATCAAGCCTCGTTTTGACTGGCGTCTGCTGTGCCTGGACAATGGCGTTGCAAATGCCCGTGATAACGATGAGATCAAAAGAAGGTCTTTGCCGTAGTTCTTTTGACGTGTATGGCGAAGAATAAAGCAACATGTATATTGAAGCGTGTTTTATTTCAATGACAATGGTACAATAGGCTTGGTTAAATCTGCCGTTTTGGCAAATATAAAGGCAAAAACATTTCATGCACTCACAAGTAATCGCACTAAATTACAAAAGGTCACCCAAAGGTTGCTTTGGGCTTTCTATGTTCACCTCATGTTCACCAACAAAAGAAAAAGCACTTGCGAGAAACTCGTAAGTGCTTGATTTTCAGTGTGGACCAGCCAGGGCTTGAACCTGGGACCTCCAGATTATGAGTCTGTTGCTCTAACCAACTGAGCTACAAGTCCGATATCAAAGCAAGGGCTTGGATATGCATTGTCGCTGTTGCGATAAATGCGGTGCAAAGGTAAAGTGTTTTGTGCAATTCTCCAAATATTTTTTGTGAAAAGAAACAAAATGAGTAACTTTGCACCAAATTGCAATTTGTTTATGCAAGACGATTTTGACATCAGACAGGAGACGGTTTCTTCATCGGAGAAGGAGTTTGAGAACGCCCTTCGCCCGTTGCGGTTCGATGACTTCAGCGGTCAGCAGAAGGTGGTGGAAAACCTGGAAGTGTTTGTTGAAGCAGCGAAATATCGTGGCGAACCGCTTGACCACACGCTCCTTCACGGTCCTCCTGGACTCGGAAAGACCACTTTGTCGAATATCATTGCCAACGAATTGGGCGTGGGGTTCAAAATCAGCAGCGGTCCGGTGCTTGACAAGCCGGGCGACCTTGCCGGCATCCTTACTTCGTTAGAGCCCAACGATGTGCTTTTCATCGATGAGATTCACCGCCTCTCGCCCGTCGTAGAAGAGTATCTCTATTCGGCGATGGAGGACTATCGCATTGATATCATGATAGATAAAGGTCCGTCAGCCCGTTCGATTCAGATTGACCTCAACCCCTTCACGCTTGTCGGAGCCACCACGCGCAGCGGTCTGCTCACCGCTCCCTTGCGTGCCCGTTTTGGCATCAATCTCCATTTGGAATATTACGAGCCGGAGACGCTGACCCGCATTTTGAAGCGCTCGGCGGGTATCCTTCAGGTGCCCATCACCGACGATGCGGCGGTAGAGATTGCCCGTCGTTCGCGCGGTACGCCTCGTATTGCCAATGCCTTGTTGCGTCGTGTGCGCGATTTTGCGCAGGTAAAGGGAAACGGGAGCATCGATACCGACATCGCCCGCATCTCGCTGACGGCGCTGAACATCGACCAGTACGGTCTCGACGAGATTGACAACAAGATTCTCCTGACCATCATCGACAAGTTCCGTGGCGGTCCGGTGGGCATCTCCACGATTGCCACCGCCATCGGCGAGGAAGCCGGCACGCTCGAAGAGGTTTATGAGCCCTATCTCATCATGGAGGGATTCATCAAGCGGACCCCTCGCGGACGAATGGTGACCGAGCTCGCCTACCAGCATCTCGGACGCAATCCATACCGAAATTCCTCGATGGAACCGGGCTTTTTTGACTAAATACTTTCATTTGAATTGATGAAAAAACGATATGAAGACAGCACTTTTCACAGGAACTTTTGACCCGTTCACGATTGGACATGCCGACATCGTTCGTCGAGCCCTTGCACTTTTCGACCATATTATTATAGGTGTGGCGGTCAGCGAACTGAAACACACGAAGCAGGAAGCCGACCAACGCCTGCAAACCATCAAGCGGCTGTACGACGACAACCCCGCAGTGGAGGTTGTGTCATACAGCGACCTGACTGTTGACCTGGCGAAGCGCACGAATGCCAGCTGTATCATTCGTGGCGTCCGCTCGGTGAAAGATTTCGAGTATGAGCGCGACCAGGCGGAAGTCAACCGCCAGCTCGGTGGCATTGAGACCCTCCTGCTGTTTGCCGACCCGCAGACGGCGCACATCTCCTCGACACTCGTTCGCGAACTGCAGTTTTTCGGTCAAGACGTGAGTAAATATCTCCCATAATCCCCACCCCGCCATGATTACCTACAACTGCGACGGCATCCGAATGCCAGCCTTCCACAAACGAGCCATCACCGCATGGATTCGGCGCGTGGCTGCCACCTACGGCAAGCGCGTGGGCGACATCGGCTACATGTTTGTCTCCGACGAGCGGATTCTGGAAGTCAACCGCACCTACCTCCACCACGACTACTACACCGACATCATCACCTTCGACTATACCGAGGGCGACACCATCCACGGCGACATCATCATCTCCTTAGACACGGTGCGCAGCAACGCCGAGAAGTTCGGCAAGCCCTACGACGAGGAGCTCCGTCGCGTCATCATCCACGGCATCCTCCACCTCTGCGGAATCAACGACAAGGCGCCGGGCGAACGCGAGCAGATGGAACTCGCCGAAGACAAGGCTCTTTATTTAATTAAGAATTGACAATTAATAATTGATAAATATGGTTAGAGGGGACTGCTTTGAAGTTCTATTTCTATCCAGCCTTCTCTATCGCTATCAATATCCGCTCTTTTTGTCTCTTCCACTTTCCCTCCCTTTCGGGGTATGGTCGAGGGGCAGAAGCCTGCCAAGGCTAAGCTCCCCCGATTCCCACTGCGGCACCGCCTATCACTCCGAGCAGGGCGGTGATGATTGCCAGGGCGGCTTTCAGTATCAGCCGCCATTTAGATTGATTGATGTTTTTCATAGTGCTTTTTAGTTTTTGAGTAAGGACTTTAAGGACACTAAGGACTTTAGGGAGCTTAGAGCCTGTTATGCCTCGATAGCGTTTTTTGGTGCTTCCTGCACGGTGCATCCGGTGAGGAAGGTGCGGGTGCGGGTCTTGTCGGCACTGATTTTCGTCTCGGGCTGGAAGATGACGCGCAGTCCTTTCACGTGCTTGGCGGCATTGAAGTCCTTCACCGTGTCTGACGCCTTGCTCTGGATGCCGATTTTGAATGCGCCGAAGCCGTCGAGTTTCACGCGGTGCGATGCCTGCAGCTCGTCCTGCATCACCTCCACCAGCTCGGTGAGCACAGCCCACACGTCGCTCCTCTTTGCCGTACAGTTGCGTTGTATGCGCTCCGCCAGCTTTTTCATATCCACGGTTTCGGTCATCGTGGCACGTGCGTACCATTTGCCTTTGTTCACGAAGTTTTCATTGTTGTTCTGATACAATCGATAAAATACTGCCATTTTTCTTTTCCTTTCTTTTTTTAGTGATGAATAATTTAGATGTTGATAAACTGAAGTTGAGAGTTTCCCTTTCGGGAGCGGTCACGACAAACACGGACGACCTGCAGCCGTCATTGCGTCTGGCATCATACAAATATATAATAAGGTGGAGGGGAGAATTCTCTGTCGTTTTTCCGTTTGCAAAGGTACAACATTTTTGAGCCGATTGCAAGTTTTTCCCACTCGGGAAGTTAACCAAAGTGAGAATCGGGAATCAGGAGAAGCCTCCCCAAGCCACCTGTCAGCCCAGCTCCCTGAGAATCCGCCTCATGCGCGAGGGCTGCACATAGTGAATCCATCGGCAGTGGTTGCATACACGCCGGCGAGTGCCGGTCTTCATCATCTCGAACTTTTCATCGGGCAGTTCGCAGCCACACTTGGTGCAAAACATGATTAATTGAGAATTGATAATTCTTTTAGTCGCTACGCTTGGTAAAAGCGTCAGAGACGATTAGATAATTGATAAATATGGTTAGAGGGGTCTTAATGAAAAACTAGATGGACTAGAAAAACTATATAGGCTAGAAGAACTGGAAAGACCTGAAAAAGCTCTCACCCCGCGAGGCGCTCCCTCCCCATTTGGGGGAGGGCTGGGGAGGGGCTCCGTTGGGCTGGGGAGGGGCTGATAATCGCCTGATAGCGGTTGTTCCCGTCGGTGCGGCAGGAGACGTGGAGCCAGATGCCGCCCGTGCGTGGTGAGTGCTCGAAGAGCAGCTGGTCGTAGTCGCAACACTCGCGAATGAAGTTGAACATCTGCATGCCCACCACCATGTCCACCACGCGGATGTCGGCTGCCTCGCCCCGCATGTGCTGCGAGTTGGACACCCCGCCGACGGCTCGGTTGAGTCGTGGGCAGCGATAGCCGGAGGTGATGACGATGCGCCCGAAGCGGTGGCGCAGGGGCTCCAGCACCCGCTGGCAGAGGTTGCACAGGCGGGCGACATGCTCCCACCCGGGCGTATTGTCGATATGGAGGCGCTCAGCCGTTGCCGAGCGAACAAACTCGCGGAGCGTGAAGTGCTCCGATAATTTTTGGCTTAAATTGTTTTTCATAGTGTTGATAAAGATTTAAAAAGAGTGGTTACGTTTTCCGGGGGGAGGCTGGATAGCGCAGAAAGCCTAAACGAACGGGACTGGGCTGGACAGGATAGCCGTGACAGAAAGCCCCGACGAGCCATGCTGCCTATCCTTCCCTCGCGCGCAGGTGTATATATAATAATGTGTAGGTGGCTCCCGGGCACCACCATCCCATCATCATACACACGCCGGCATACCGATTGCCTGGGCGTGACTTGCCCAGCGTGTCTCGTTTTCTGTCATCCGCCTTGATGAGCGTACTCCAGACCCGATAAGTTTTAGTGTTTCAGGGGCTTTAGTTTCGGCTAAAGCCACCCCCGTTATTTCTGTGTTGCAAAGGTACAAAATTTTAATGCCGAATGCAAGAAAACCGGCATCTTTTTTCGACCCATTTTCAAAAAAGTTTTTCCGCCGGAAATGTATAATTATACAGGGCGCGGCGACTTTCTGACACTTTCATAAACTATTGATTTACAGGCAGTTAGGGAGTGCTTCCCAAAAGTGGCACTTTTGGCTCCTAAAAGTGGCACTTTTGGACGCTGAAAGGGGAACTTTTGCAAGCCAAAAGTTCCCCTTTTGGAAAGCGAAAGTGCAGGTGTTATATTTATACAGTTTCGCGCATAAAAATACACACTGGAAGGAAAGGAAATTTTTTTCTGCACCCAAGAGTCGTGTAAATGAAAAAAAATAGCTACATTTGCATGGCACAAAAAGGCAGAACACATCATATCAATCAATAAAAACATGACAACTATGAAGAAAATGGTATTCAGGATGGTCGTGCTGGCAGCACTGCTGCTCGCAGGCAAAAGCACTGTCGCAGCACAACCGAAAGAGAAAATCGTGGTGGCATACGTATGCTCGTGGACGAACGAGCGACTGCCCGACCCCACACTGATGACACACATCAACTACGCCTTCGGGCACGTGAAGAAGACCTTCGACGGCGTGAACATTCAGAACGAGCCGTTCCTGCGCAAGGTGGTCGCACTGAGAAAGCAGAATCCGAAGCTAAAAATCATGCTGTCGGTAGGCGGATGGACGAGCGGCAACTTCTCCGAGATGGCTGCCACGGCTAAGACGCGCACCGCGTTTGCGAAAGACTGCAAGCGCATCGTGGACGAATATGGGCTGGACGGCATCGACATCGACTGGGAATATCCGACGAGCAACGAGGCAGGCATCTCCTGTTCGCCTGACGACACGAAGAACTTCACCCTCCTCATGCGCGACCTGCGCAAGGCGCTGGGCAAGAAGAAACTGCTCACCGCTGCCACCATCGCAGACGGACTCTACATCGACTTCCCGGCATGTATCAAGTACATGGACTTTGTCAACATCATGGGATACGACCAGGCGAACCCGCCGAAGCACCACACCACGCTCTTCCGCTCGCCACTCTCAGGACGCATCACCGTCGAGGAAGCCATCAACGCACACATCCGCAACGGTGTGCCGGCAGAGAAGCTGACACTCGGCATGCCGCTCTACGGACGCGGCGACCACTCGAACAAGGTGCTTGACCAGTACATCAAGAGCAGAAACGCCGACGGACGCTACTATGAGCGCTGGGACGAAGTGGGACAGGTGCCCTACCTCGTGGACCAGAGCGGTCAGCTCGTATGGGGATTCGACAACCCACGCTCACTGGCAGCCAAATGCCAGCTCATCATCGACCGGGGACTGCTCGGCGGCATGTATTGGGAATGTACCGAGGATAATGCACAGCTCGACGAGATGCGCACCATCCACCTCTCACTCATGAAGAACGGCAAGGGCACGATTCCGCAGAAACGCGTGCTCATACTGACCGACCGGCGCAAGGGAATGACCGACGCTCTGGGCGAACTGCTCGCCGACAAGGCGCGCGAGAACGACTGCGAAGTGTGCATCCTCTCACCGAAAGACATCAAGGGCGAGCGCCCTTTCGACCCCTATCATGTGGTCATCTCCGACGCCACCACCCTCTTCCAGATGACGGCAGACGGCAAGAAAGCCTTCGAGAACTTCATCGACGAGGCACGCGGCAGTTTCATCTCACTGGCAGACATGGCGGCAGACGGCAAGAAAGCGTGGGAATGGTACGGACAGTTCACCGACAGCCTGCGCATCGCGCCAACGGGCGAAGGCATGATTACCGATGGTGGACAGCCTCTCAACGTGCTCTGGATCAACACCGCCAAACGAGGCGTGAACTACCACTTCACCCCCTCCGCAACAGCCTCCAACCTGAAATATGCGGAGCAGCCGCTCACAACCGCCCTCTGCAAGGCGCTGCATGAGAATTAAGAAAAGGAAAAAAGACCCTAAAGACTTTAAGGACCTTAAAGACCTTACTAAAAAAGGGGGCACTTCGTTTTTGAAGTGCCCCCTTTTCTGTACCCTCTACAACTTATCTCCGAAACACAGGTCGCCGGCATCACCGAAGCCCGGGACGATGTATTTATGGTCGTTCATCCCCTCGTCGATGGCAGCACACCAGACGGTGCTGTTCTCCGGAAGAATCTCCCTGATGGCATCAAGACCCTCAGGCACGGCGAGCACACAAGCGATGTGCAGATGTTTCGGCGTACCAATCTCCAACAGCGCCTGGATGGCAGCAGCCATCGAACCGCCCGTGGCAAGCATCGGATCGGCAATGATGAGCGTCTTCCCCTCAACATCGGGCGACACGAGGTATTCCGTATGCACACCCACCTCCGTATGCTCGGCGTTGGTGTACATGCGATAGGCTGACACAAAGGCGTTGCCGGCATGGTCGAACACATGGAGGAATCCCTCGTGGAAAGGCAGTCCGGCACGCAAGACCGTTGCAAGCACCACCTTGTCTTCCGGCAGTTGCATCTCAGCATCGGCAAGCGGCGTGTGGACCGTCTTCAACTCATAGTCGAACGTCTTTGATATCTCGAAAGCCATTATCTCGCCGACACGCTTCAGATTGTTACGGAAAAGCAAACGGTTCTGCTGATAGTCTTTATCGCGGAGTTCCGCCAGATAAAGGTTCATGACAGAGTTTTGTTCAGATAAGTTGATAATTTTCATAGTGCTATTATTCAAACATGTATTTCATGATTATTGCTCGCATCTTTTCTTGCACTTCTGGCGAGGACACAATCTTGGTACCTTCACCTGCAAAAGAAGCCGACAACCGCAAATTTTTCTGTCCTATCGGTGAAGCGAGAAAAGCATTCAACTGCTTTAATTCTTCAAGTGTATAGTTTTTCTGTATCAGTTCTTTCTGACCAGCAATCAGCATGGGAGTGATGTAGTCGGAAAGTTCTTTGCACATTTTATCCACTTTATCTTCAGAAAATTGTCCTCTCTCCACCAATGTGTTCATTTGCAACCGCAGCGTTTCGCCATAGACATCTGTCTGTCCCTGTAACTGAATCATCCGATTCATTTCTTTTTCGTACTCACTGTCTGTCGTCTGCGCATAACTGCCACACCATCCAACGACAAATAACAATGCTGTAAAAATACTCTTTTTCATGATTCTTTTTTGGTTTATATTATATTTGTAGGCAAAGATAATGAAAATCTGAGAAAATTGCGCGATCCCTCTACTTATTTTTTTGCAGACCATCACACTTTTGCTCGATGGTCAGACCCAATCGTTTGACTGCTTGTCCGATTTCTAATAAATTCTACGCTTAAAAAGAAAAGAATTTTCCTTTTTATTTATTTCATCGAAATTTTAATTATCTTTGCAGACACTTACAAAAAGTTTTACATTTCATGCAGTACTTCGGAGAGTTGATTTCGCTCGGCGTCGCTTTCTCATGGACGATTACGGCACTGGCAAGCGAGGTGGGCAGCAAGCGGTTGGGCGTTCTGTCGCTGAACGTCTGGCGGCTGGGGCTTGCCATGGTCTGCTCTGCCGCACTGATGTGGGTTGTCACGGGCAATCCGCTCCCTGTACATGCCAGTGGGACGGCGTGGTTCTGGCTGATGCTCTCGGGCGTGGTAGGCTACTTCTTCGGCGACTGGTGCCTGTTCAATTCCTACCTGTGTTTCGGCTCCCGCTACGGACAGCTCTTCATGACCCTCGCCCCGATGTTTGCCGCCCTGTCGGCATGGACCTTCTTAGGGCAGACGCTGGGCTGGAACTCGCTGATAGCCATGGTGGTCACGCTGACGGGTATCGCCGTCTCTGTATTAGGACGGGGAGAGCACCACACGCTGTCGCTGCAGCTGCCCACGAAGGGAATCCTCTACGGAATCGGGGCGGCGATGGGACAGGGAGTGGGACTGATTCTCAGCAAGATAGGACTGGACCAATACACGGCTGACGTGCCGGCGACGCTCCTGCCAGAGATAGAACACTACCTGCCGTTCGGTGCCAACATGATACGCTGCCTGGCAGGAACAGCCTGTTTCATGTTGTGGATACTGATGTCCGGCAATCTGCCACAGTTCAAGAAGAGCGTCCACGACCACAAAGGCATGAAAGCGATGCTCATCACCGTCCTTTTCGGTCCGTTCCTCGGAGTGGGCTTCTCACTGATGGCAGTACAATACACGGCAGCCGGCATCGCCTCGACCATCATGGCGCTGAGCCCGATTCTCATCATCGTGCCCTCCTACTACCTCTTCCAGCAGAAAATCACGACCAAAGGAGTGGTGGGCGCCATCATCTCGATTATCGGCGTTTCGCTGTTCTTCCTCTTGTAAAACGTTCACCCTCAAATAAATACACACATTATGAAAAGACTGTTCTTACTATTAACCTTGGTATTGGCAATCCACACTTCATGGGCACAAGACACACCGCGCGCCAAGAAGTGCGTCGCCGAAGTACGGAAACAATATGCTGCTGCGAAAGAGCGCAGCGAAAGGGAAGAAAAAGAGGAGTACGCACCGAAAGAAAACATGACCGTCAACCTGAACTACATCATCCCCGGCTGCGGTCCGACGGCAGAAACACTCCATTACCTCTTCACGGCAAAAGACGGTGAAGAGCCGGGCGTGAGAACCTATCAACCGCTTCTCATCACCCGAAAATACAACGTCGCCGCGCGACAGATGTATGAAGAGTACCTGTTTGACGGACAGACGGGCGAAATCATCTTCACGCTTTTCCAACACGACAACTACAATGGCGGGAAAGACGAGACACGCTACTATTTCGACCGCGACGGAAAAGCATGGGAAATCGTCAAGGGAGAACGCGTCATGGACGACGTCTTTGCCAGACGGCAGGCAGCCGACCTGAAGGCGGCAGCCGACCAACTCATCAACCGAGAGTATTAAAATCCGAACCAACCGCCACGCCAAGAAAAAGAATTTTCTTGTCAAACAGCCCCCAGAATCAAACAATTTGAAAGGAAAAATAAAAAAAGACGAACAAAATGATGTTTCGTTCAGCATATTTTCGTAACTTTGCAGTCTGAAAATAGAAAATATCATAATAACTAATAATCATAATAAACAAAACATGGCAAAGTTAGATTTGACACAGTATGGCATTACCGGTTCTACCGTGATTGCCCACAATCCATCGTATGAATTCCTCTATGAGGAAGAGACAAAAGCTGGTCTGACCGGTTTCGACAAAGGTCAGAACACCGAACTCAACGCTGTCAACGTGATGACAGGTATCTACACCGGTCGCTCACCGAAAGACAAGTACATCGTTTGCGACGAGCAGTCGAAAGACAAAGTGTGGTGGACCACCGAGGAATACAAGAACGACAACCACCCCATGAGCGAAGAAGTATGGGCTACGGTGAAAGACATCGCCATCAAAGAACTCTGCAACAAGAACCTGTACGTGGTTGACGCATTCTGCGGCGCCAACGAAGGCACCCGTCTGGCTGTGCGCTTCATCGTGGAAGTGGCATGGCAGGCTCACTTCGTGACGAACATGTTCATCCAGCCGACCAAGGAAGAACTGGAGAACTTCGAGCCCAACTTCGTCATCTACAACGCATCGAAGGCAAAGGTTGAAAACTACAAGGAACTGGGTCTGAACTCTGAAACCTGCGTGGCTTTCAACACAACAAGCCGCGAGCAGGTGATTATCAACACATGGTATGGCGGCGAGATGAAGAAAGGTATGTTCTCCATGATGAACTACTTCCTCCCACTGCAAGGCATCGCTTCTATGCACTGCTCTGCCAACACCGACATGGAAGGCAAGAACACCGCCATCTTCTTCGGACTGTCAGGCACAGGCAAGACCACCCTCTCTACCGACCCGAAGCGTCTGCTTATCGGTGACGACGAGCACGGATGGGACGACAACGGCGTGTTCAACTTCGAAGGCGGATGCTATGCGAAAGTCATCAACCTCGACAAAGAGAGCGAGCCCGATATCTACAACGCTATCAAGCGCAACGCACTGCTCGAGAACGTGACGGTTGACGAGAACGGCAAGATTGATTTCGCCGACAAGAGCGTGACTGAGAACACCCGCGTCAGCTATCCTATCGACCACATCGAGAAAATCGTTGCCAAAGTGAACGGCAAGAGCGCCGGTCCTGAAGCGCAGAACGTCATCTTCCTCTCTGCCGACGCATTCGGCGTACTGCCTCCTGTCAGCATCCTGACTCCGGAGCAGACGAAGTATTATTTCCTCTCCGGCTTCACCGCTAAACTCGCAGGAACAGAGCGCGGCATCACCGAACCGACACCGACCTTCTCAGCATGTTTCGGACAGGCATTCCTCGAACTGCACCCGACGAAATATGCAGAAGAACTGGTGAAACGCATGGAGAAGAGCGGCGCCAAGGCATACCTTGTGAACACAGGTTGGAACGGCAGCGGCAAACGTATCTCTATCAAAGACACCCGCGGCATCATCGACGCCATCCTGGGCGGCGCTATCCTGAAGGCTCCGACGAAGAAGATTCCTTACTTCAACTTCGAAGTGCCGACAGAACTCGAAGGGGTTGACACCAACATCCTCGACCCGCGCGACACATACGCAAACGCCGCAGAATGGGAAGAGAAAGCAAAAGACCTTGCAGGACGCTTCATCAAGAACTTCGCGAAATACGAAGGAAACGAAGCCGGAAAAGCACTCGTTGCAGCAGGTCCGAAACTCTAATATTATCTTAATGCATTGATATCGGAAGGGGCGTGTCTTCGGACATGCCCTTTCTATTTGATAATCAGTTCATGCGGGTTGATACACCAATCACCACCTCGATGATTGTCACCCTGCGAGGGATATCGGCATACCCGACTGATTTAGGGCATCCCCTCTCTTCTCCAACTAATACCGATTTGTATTTACCGAACCCCCGTTAATGTTAATATTCCTCGTTTTATCCGAAATATTGGCGCCTGAAACCTAAACATAACTTAAAAAATCCTCATTTAATCAATATTTCACACAATATTAACTGAAAAACTCGTTTTTTTTGCGGAATTCTGATTAAATTTGCATCCAAATCGGCAAGTCTTGCTCCACACCATGAAGCAAGACGGGTGACATCGGCATATCATCCTGACCGTTGCCCGACATTCCGATGACTGATTATAAAAAAGAAAAAGACATGAAAAAAAGACATTCGCTTTTCCTGACATTGCTATCTGTCGCACTCGTTTTCACATCCTGTTTAGGTGACGACGAGGAAAACTACACATACTCCAGCGATATGGCAATCACCGCCTTCTCACTGGGAACCCTGAACAGATATCTGCACACCACCTCTTCAACAGGAGCTGACAGTATCTACAAAAAAACATATTCGGGTAGCCTGTACAGTTTCCACGTGGACCAGGAGAACCTGCTGATATACAACACGGATTCACTGCCGTACGGAACAGACGTGAAACACGTAATCTGCAACATCACCAGCAGGGGAAGTGTGGTTATCAAGAGCATGACCAGCGACTCGCTGAACACCTATTCGACCACTGACTCCATCGACTTCTCACAGCCGAGAGAGATGCGCGTCTATGCCCCGGACGGCTCCGGCTACCGCGCCTATACGGTGAAAATCAACGTCCATCAGGAAGACGGCGACGTATTCAAATGGAAAAACATCAGCACGAACAACCTCTTCTCTACCCTGAACGGAATGAAAGCTGTGGCTTGCAAGGACTACATCTACGTGGCAGGAAACAGTGGTGCACAGACCAAACTTTACTATACCGCCATCAGCGACGGCTCCAACTGGACCGAATACGGGACGACATTCCCCGCAGATGCTTACAAAAACCTGCTCAGCCACAACGGGAACATCTTCCTCCGGGCAAAGACAGGCGACACCTATATCGTCACCACACAGGAAGACGGCAAGCCCAACACCACGGTTGAAACCGGACAGGACGCTATCACAGCGCTCTTGGCTTCCGACGGAGAGCACCTTTATGCGCTCAACAACAATGGTGAACTTGTGCGGTCGGACACTCAGGAAGGCTACAACTGCTCATGGAGCACGGAAACGCTCGACAACGGCAACACGTTCCTTCCTTCACAAGACATCAGCTACACACTTTCCGCCCTGCGGACCAACAACAATGCAGCCCGACTGGTACTCATCGGAAACCGCAGCGTAGAGGAATACGCATCGGACGCTGCTGCGCAGATCTGGGGAAAAATCATAGAATATGACAACAACACCAACAGCACTTGGATGTATTATGATGGAACAAGTGCTGCACAGCAACTGCCACGCCTGGGCGGTCTGACCGCCTTCGTGTATGGAGATGCCATCGTGGCGCTCGGCGGAAAAGGCATCGGAGCCTGCACCACCAGCCCATTCTATATGTTCTACGCAAGCTACGACGGCGGCATCAGCTGGGCTGGCGACACACGCATCCCACTGCCGACAGGACTGAGTGGTGTTGACACAACGTTCGCACTGACCGTTGACCACGACAACTTCATCTGGCTCATTCGCGGCGACAACGGACAAGTGTGGCGCGGACGACTTAACAAATTGGGTTGGGAAACTGAAAAATAATCAGCATTAAAAATCCTGAACATGACCAAAAAGAGCATCCTTCTCATCATCCTGCTTGCCTGCACCATACGCATGAGTGCACAGCAAGAACCCGAATACCTGATGGAAATCGGTGCCGGCGTGGGGGGAATGAACTACCTGGGCGACTTCAACGGCTCGCTCACGAAAAACATTCAGCCCTCGGCATCCATCGTCGTGAGAAGACTCTTCAACCCCTACATGGGACTGCGTGCCAACATCAGCTACGGAAAGATGAAAGGCTCTTCCAAAGATGCGGAAACCTACTATCCGGAACTGGAACAGACACCTTACACCTTCGACAATACACTGGTCAATGCAGACATCACATACGAATACAACTTCTGGCCATACGGAACAGGACGTGAATACTGGGGAGCAAAGAAACTCACACCGTTCATCTTCGGAGGCATCGGAGCAACCTATGTGAAAGCCGACAAGAAAGATGTTTTCACTGCCAACATCCCGATAGGACTGGGCGTGAAATACAAAGTGGCTGACCGCGTCAACCTCGGCGTGGAATGGCGCATACACTTCTCTCTGAGCGACGAACTCGACGGCATGAAAGACCCGTATTTCATCAAAAGCAAGGGTGCGTTCAAAAACACCGACTGCTATTCCGCCCTGCAGGTGACCATCACCTACAGCTTCATGGCAAAGTGCAAGACCTGTCACAACGATAACGACTAAGAAACAACGGACATGAATATAACGCTTGACAAAAACCGGATACCGCAACACATTGCCATCATCATGGACGGCAATGGCCGTTGGGCTATGCAGCAGAACAAACCACGCAACTATGGGCATCAAGCCGGCGTGGAAACCGTGAGACGAATCACGGCTGAGTGTGTCCGACTGGGTGTCAAATTCCTGACATTATATACTTTCTCGACAGAAAACTGGAACCGCCCGACGGACGAAATCAATGCGTTGATGGGACTCGTTCTCACATCGTTGGAGGACGAAATCTTCATGAAAAACAATGTGCGCTTCCGAGTTATCGGCGACCTGAAACGCCTGCCCGACGAAGTGCAGGAGAAGTTGCAACAGACGATGAAACGGACAGAAAAGAACGACTCCATGACCCTGGTCGCAGCATTGAGCTACTCCAGCAGGTGGGAAATCACGGAGGCTGTCCGCCAGATCGTCGGTGAGGTCAACGACATGCGCGAATTGCCGGAAAACATTCTCAAGAATCTGCGCACGGGAGGCATCCGACAGGAAGACATCACCGAAGAATTTGTCAGCCGTCACATGCAGACTAACTTCATGCCCGACCCCGACCTGCTCATCCGTACAGGCGGGGAAGTCCGCATATCCAACTACCTGCTCTGGCAGATAGCTTACAGCGAACTCTATTTCTGCGACACCTACTGGCCGGATTTCAGCGAAACCGACTTGCAACAAGCCATCGCCAGCTTCCAGAGTCGCCAGAGACGTTTCGGAAAGACCGAAGCACAGGTGGAAGAACAAAACCAAGAATAATCACATGGAAATGAATACAATAAAGAAGACACTTATTTTGCTGGCTGCCATTTTCTGCACCATCAGCATAGAAGCCCAAGAGAAAATCATCAAACCCGACATTTTATATGCCGGCACACCGCGCTCCGTCATCATCGGGAAAATAGCCATCTCTGGCGTAGAAGGTGTTTATGAAGACTTCATGCTGACCGGAATCTCAGGACTCTCGGTCGGACAGAGAATCACAGTACCAGGCAGCGAAGTGACCGACGCCGTCAAACGCTATTGGAGACACGGGCTTTTCTCGAAAGTATCCATCACGGCGGACTCCATCGTTGGCGACAGCATCTACCTGTGCATACACCTCGCCACCCGTCCCCGCGTATCAACCATCAACTACAGCGGCGTAAAGAAGTCGGAACGGGAAGACCTGGAACAGAAGCTCGGATTGTTGAGAGGCGGACAGGTTACTCCCAACATCATTGACAGGGCGCGCTTCCTGGCGAAGAAATACTTCGACGACAAAGGATATAAGAATGCGGACATCAAGATTCTGCAACGTGATGACGTTGCACACAAGAATCAGGTCATTCTCGATATCGACGTCGATAAAAAGGAGAAGATGAAAGTGCGCAACATCACCATCGAAGGCAACGAACAGCTGACTGACGCAAAAGTGAAGGGCGGACTGTTCAGAAAAGGTGCGTTCAAGAACATTCACGAAGCAGGAAAACTGTCTTCTTTCCTGAAGAAAAAGAAATACACGCCCGAACGCTGGAAGGAAGATAAGCAAAACCTCATCGCGAAATACAACGAGTTGGGCTATCGGGATGCCACCATCTTGGAAGACAGCGTATGGAATAACGATGACAAGCACGTCAACATCTTCATCAAAGTGGACGAAGGAAAGAAATACTACATCCGCAACATCACATGGGTCGGTAACACCGTGTTCTCGACTGACTATCTCAGTGCCGTGCTCGGCATACAGAAGGGCGATGTGTATAACCAAAAACTGTTGGACAAACGACTTACGGAGGACGAAGACGCCGTGGGCAACAACTACTGGAACACGGGTTATGTGTTCTATAATCTTCAACCGACGGAAATCAATATCGTAGGCGACTCCATTGACCTCGAGATGCGTATCCAGGAAGGACCGCAGGCGCGTATCAACAAAGTGCGCATCAATGGTAACGACCGTCTCTACGAGAACGTCGTGCGTCGCGAACTCCGCGTGAAACCCGGCGACCTGTTCTCCAAAGATGCGCTGATGCGTTCCGCTCGCGAGTTGTCGTCCATGGGACACTTCGACCCCGAAAAGGTGAGTCCCGATGTTAAACCGAATGCGGAAAACGGAACCGTTGACATCAACTGGAACCTCGAACAGAAATCAAACGACCAGATTGAACTTTCACTGGGATGGGGACAGACAGGTATCATCGGACGTGTCGGTCTGAAACTGAACAACTTCTCCATGGCAAACCTCTTCCGCAAGAACAAGGAACACCGCGGCATCCTGCCTATCGGCGACGGCGAGGTGCTCTCCATCGGTGCACAGACCAACGGTACTTACTACCAGTCGTACAACACCAGTTATTCTACCGGATGGTTCGGTGGCAAACGCCCCATTCAGTTCAGCGTCGGCTTATTCTACTCAAAACAGACCGACGTGTCAAGCAACTACTACAACAATGCGTTGCTGAACAACTATAATAGTTATATGTATGGCATCGGAAACTATAACGGCTATTACAACAACTACGAGAACTACTATGACCCAGACAAATATATCCGTATTTTCGGAGCGAATGTCGGATGGGGTAAACGCCTGCGCTGGCCAGACGACTATTTCACCCTTTCGCTGAACTTGTCATACACCCGCTATATGATGAGGAACTGGAACTACTTGATGATTACGAACGGTGCTTCCAACAACCTGAGTTTCACCATCGCCCTCAACCGAACATCTACCGACAACCAACTCTATCCACGACGCGGTTCAGAATTTTCTGCTTCGGTCACCTTCACGCCACCATGGTCGAAATGGGACAAGAAAGACTATAAAAACATGGGAACCAACCCACAATCGCCCACCTACCAGGATGAACTGAAGGAAAAATACCGCTGGGTGGAATTCCACAAGTGGAAATTCAAGGCACGTACGTTCACGGCACTCAACAACGCCCAGAAGTGTTTCGTGCTCATGACCCGTGTTGAGTTCGGTCTGCTCGGTTCCTACAACAAATATAAGAAATCGCCGTTCGAGACATTCTATGTCGGTGGCGACGGTATGTCGGGCTATTCTTCAGGCTTTTCCGAGGAGACCGTCGGACTGCGCGGATACGACAATGGCGTCATCTCTATCAACGCCAGCAACGGTGCCAGCTACTATGCCTACGCATACAACCGCTTCACGTTGGAATTGCGCTACCCCTTCATGCTCGGCAATACGACCATCTACGGACTGACCTTCCTCGAAGCAGGTAACGCATGGTACGACGTCAAGAAATTCAATCCTTTCGACATGAAACGTTCTGCGGGTGTCGGTGTGAGAATCTTCCTCCCGATGGTCGGCATGATGGGTATCGACTGGGCATACGGATTCGACAAGGTGTTCGACGGACAGACGCGTAAGAAAGGCGGCAGTCAGTTCCATTTCATCCTTGGTCAAGAATTCTAATAGCCAGGGCTGACGGGAAAATAAACCAAAGCGACAGAGTCACGTCAAACAAAAGAATGATATAAAAAACAAATAGGAGAAGAAGTTTATGAAAAAAGTAATGATGATATGCCTTTTTGCTGTAGCAGCAATAACGGCAAGTGCACAGAAGTTCGCATTGCTCGACATGGAATACATCCTTGCCAAGATACCAGCATACGAACGTGCCAACGAACAGTTGAACCAGGTTTCGAAGAAGTGGCAAGCAGAAGTAGAGGCGCTCAACACGGAGGCTGCCACCATGTACAAGAACTATCAGAACGAAGTGGTCTTCCTCTCACAGGAACAAAAGACCGCACGGCAAGAAGCAATCATGCAGAAAGAAAAGGAAGCCGGCGAACTGAAACGTAAGTATTTCGGACCCGAAGGCGAACTCTTCAAAAAGCGTGAGAGCCTGATGAGCCCCATCCAAGAGGAAATCTACAACGTCGTGAAAGAAATTTCCGAACGCCACGGATACTCGCTCGTCATTGACCGTGCAAGCGATACGGGCATCATTTTCGGCTCCCCGAAAATCGATATTTCAAACGAAGTGCTTGAAAAGTTAGGCTATTCCAATTAAAAATTGTATATTTGCAAGCCAATTAAAGAGAGTAATAACAAGAATTTAATCAATCATTTAATAGAACAAAGAAATGAAAAAGACACTTATTATGTTAATGATGTTGGCTCCGATGACACTGTTTGCACAGAAATTCGGACACATCGATTCGCAATCGTTCATCCAGTCACTTCCTGAAGCCATCAAGGTTCAGAGCGAACTCGAGGCACAGGGAAAAATCTATGAGAACGAACTCAAAGGACTGCAAGAGGAATTGCAGCGCAAAGCGGAGGATTATGAAAAGACGAAAAGCACCATGAATCCTACCAAGCAAGCTGAAACAGAAAAGTCCCTGCAAGACATGTACACAAAAATACAGCAAGCTGCACAGGACAACCAGACAGCTTACAACAAGATGCAGCAGGAAAAACTCGGACCGATTATCGAGAAAGTACGCACAGCTATCCAGAATGTTGCAAAGACCGGAGGATATGTTTACATCATGGAGAAAGAAGCTGGACAGCCACTCTACGTAAACGATGCCATCAGCAAGGATGTGACTGCCGAAGTGAAAGCCGAGTACAACAAGCTGAAATAATACCGAAACAGGCATAAGACAGGGCAGGCAAGAAAGCTTGCCCTTCTTTGCCTAAAGACTATACACTAAAAAAACAAACACCCCATGACCAAAAAGCTATTCCTCATCGCCACACTCATCGCACTGCCCATGATGGTCGCTGCACAGCGGTTCGGCTATTTCAGCTACGACGAAGTCCTCAAATCGATGCCCGACTACATCGAAGCACAAAACAACATCAACACGCTACGGCAGCAGTACGATAATGAAATGAAACGTGCTGAGAACGAATTCAACAATAAATACGAAGAATTTCTTGAAGGTCAGCGCAGCTTCGCACCCAGCATCCTACAGAAACGCCAGGCAGAATTGCAGGAACTGATGGAGAAAAACATCACCTTCAGACAAGAGACTGAGCGACTGCTGAAACAGGCTGAGCAAGAAGCCTACGAACCGGTAAGGAAGAGACTTAACGCCATCGTTCAGGAGATTGGCAGACAGAGAGGCTATGCCTTTATCCTCAACACGGATAACAATGCCTGTCCATACGTCGATTCCAGCATGGCGGAAAACATCACGACACTCATCAAAGACGCACTCAAATAATCCCCTACCCTCATGCCGTTCTCAGATTCACCAGGACCCATTGGAATATTCGACTCCGGCTACGGAGGACTGACCATCCTGCACGCCATCCGCAGCATGCTGCCGCAATACGACTACCTCTATCTCGGCGACAATGCACGTGCACCCTACGGTTCACGCTCCTACGATGTCGTGTATGAATTTACCCGTCAGGCGGTCAGCAAACTGTTCGACATGGGGTGCCACCTCGTCATCCTGGCTTGTAACACCGCTTCGGCAAAAGCTCTGAGAACCATACAACAGAACGACCTACCCAACTGGGACAAGCAACGGAGGGTGCTCGGCATCATACGCCCCACCACCGAAGTGATAGGCTCACTGACAAACAGCCGACACATCGGAGTTCTTGCCACAGAAGGGACGATACGCAGCGAAAGCTACACACTGGAAGTGCGCAAACTCTTCCCCGACATACACGTCACGGGGGTGGCATGTCCCTTCTGGGTGCCGCTCGTCGAATACAACGAGTTTGAAAGTCCCGGTGCCGACTACTTCGTGGAAAAACGCATCCGACAACTTCTCCAAAAAGACCCGCAGATAGACACCATCATCCTCGGATGCACGCATTATCCGCTGCTGATGAACAAAATCCGGCAATTCACACCGAAGGGCATACAAATCGTACCGCAGGGCGAATACGTGGCACGAAGCCTGAAGGATTACCTACAGCGCCACGACGACATACAGCGGAAATGCACCGAAGGCGGACGCATCCACTACCTGACAACCGAACATCCGCAGAAGTTCAAGGAAAACGCACAGATTTTCCTCAACGAGGACATTCTCGTGGAACACCTTGACTTGCGCTAACCCACACCTTATTATATATATATTATGCAGGATACCAGAAAAAATCGCGTAGCACGACTGATACAAAAGGAACTCGCACAGATTTTCCAGAGCCAGACGAGAATGACGCACGGCGTCATCGTCAGCGTCACACGCACCAAAATATCGCCAGACCTCAGCATCTGCACCTCCTATCTGAGCATCTTCCCGTCTGAGAAAGGTAAAGAAATCCTGGAAAACATCGGAAAGAACGAGAAAGCTATCCGATACCAGCTCGGCACACGACTGCGCTACCAACTGCGCATCATTCCCGAACTGCGCTTCTTCCTTGATGACTCACTCGACTACATCGAACACATCGACAGCCTTCTCAGCAGCCAGCAGCCGCAAGAGCCCGAGAGCGACAAGAACGAATAAACCGCCTATCACCACCCCGAGCACATGTCTTTCCCGTTCTACATCGCACGACGACATCTCTTCTCAAAAAAGAGCACACATGCCATCAACATTATCAGCGCCATTTCGGCAACGGGTGTCGCTGTGGCAACGATGGCACTCGTGGTCACACTCAGCGTGTTCAACGGATTTCACGACCTTGTCGAATCGTTCTTCACCCAGTTCGACCCACAAATCAAGATTATCCCGACGGAAGGAAAGACGGTGCCTGCCGACGACCCTATCCTCACCCAGATACGCCAACTCCCACAAATAGAGATTGCCACGGAGACCGTCGAAGACCAGGCGCTTGCCGTCTTCAATGACAAACAGGCGATGATACACCTCAAAGGAGTGGACGACAATTTCGAGCAGCTTACACACATTGATGAGATTCTGCTCGGCGACGGCGAGTTCGAACTGCATGCTGCCAACCTCCAATACGGTATCCTCGGCATACGACTGGCGCAGACACTCGGCACGGGTGCCCGCTTCCGTGGATTTCTGCGCATCTATGCTCCCAAGCGCGAAGGACAGATTGACATGACCAATCCCAACGATGCGTTTGTGGAAGACTCTCTCATGTCGCCAGGAGTCATTTTCCACGTCAAGCAGTCAAAATACGACAGCGACTACATCATCGCCCCCATCGCCTTTGCGCGTAACCTCTTCGACCAGCAGGGCATGCTCTCGTCACTGGAACTCCGGGTGACGGACGACGCCAACATCAGCCAGGTGAAAAAGCAGATTAAGCAGATTGCCGGAACAAAATATCAGGTGCTCGACCGCTACGAGCAACAGGCAGAAACATTCAACATCATGAACATCGAAAAGATGATTGCCTATATCTTCCTCACGTTCATCCTTACCGTAGCGGCATTCAACATCATCGGCTCGCTCACGATGCTCATCATCGACAAGAAAGAGGACGTCAACACGCTTCGGAATCTCGGTGCGACGGAGAAACAGGTGGCTCACATCTTCACGCTCGAGGGAATGATTATCTCCATTGCCGGAGCATTGATTGGAACCGTGCTCGCACTGCTGCTGTGCTATTTGCAGCAACGCTATTCCCTCGTCACACTCGGACAGTCGGAAGGCTCGTTCGTCGTCAATGCCTATCCCGTCAGCGTGCACGCCTCCGACATTCTGCTGACGCTCATCACCGTCACCATCATCAGCTATCTTTCCGTCAGATATCCCGTTCGCTATCTGTCTAAACGGTTCCTCTAAAGACTTTAAGGACCTTAAAGACCTTAAAAACTCTAAAGCCCCTTCAAAACTTCCACCGCAGCTGCAGTTCCAAGTCGCTCATCGACGAGCGGTTGATTTGCTGCAGACCGCTTGAGATATGGTCGCGGTCGAAATAGTCGGTCACTGCCAGACGGGCCATCACCATCCACTCCTTCGAAATATCAGCCCGTACCCGCAACGCATATCTGATGCCTTCGCCGTAAAAAGCAGGGAAATTGAACGTATAGAGCATCCCTCGCTCATAAGTATAGAGGCGCGAATCGTAGTCATCGGTGTGGAAATAGCCCAGACTTGCATTCACGTCTATCCACGCCAGGGGCTTACAGGAAAGATTCTGCGTCACCATCCATCCGAAACTGTTCTTCTTATATGTGGAATAGGCGATGTCGCCTTGCGTCTTCGCCGTCCATATCCCACCGTTATAGTCTGCCGACAGCCGTCCGCGGTGTGTCGTCTGGTCAATCAGTCCCGTCTTCGCCTCATTGTTCTTCTCCCGCATTTTGTACCGATACCGTCCGAAGAACGCCCAATTCCCTTTTTCATAAGACATTTGTATCAGGTTTTCCCAGCTGCGCGAGGCTTTGTCTGCCTGATAGCGGGGCCATGCGAAGTAGGCAAAATCCGAGTAGGCAAACAGCCGGAAATTCCTGTTCGGGCGCCATGTGACGCCGAGATGCACTCCATTCTCGTTCTGCACACTGCCACCCTCGCTGAAACTTTCTGCATGCAAGGCATAGTATTTGTAGCTGTAGAAGCGGTGGATTGCCATCAGTTCAATATCGCCTGAAAGTCGGAACGACAACGTGTTCAGACTGGCAATGGCTCCGCAGCCGCCTGTTGCCGTCTCGCCCCTGAAAGCGAACCGGTGGTGGCGGTAGCCGTAATCGATGCCGATGTTGTAGAAATGTTTCCCTGCCGGGTAGTGGTAGCGATAGATTTGCGAGGTGTTCGGTTTCAGCTCGCGGTCGTAACTGTTATATACCGCTGTCGCTCCCACGCGAAAACCGCTCCGCGAAAAGTTCACGTTGGCACCTGCCACGAACTCTGCAGCATTGTTCTTCCGCAGCAATTCGCTCTCCGTGCGGTGGTAGCCCGTCTTCAGCAGTGTGGCTATCGTCTCTCCGTCGCTGTTTAGCGTGGCGTCAATGTTCCGATACGACACGAAGGCGCTCACGTCCAGCCCCGTTGCCACAGTCACCGTTGCCGCCGCACCCTGCAGATAGTTGCCCTCCATGCGCGACGAATGTCCCCGTATGCTGTTCGTGCGCTGCCCGAGCGTGGAGAGCGTTGCCAGTTTTCCCAGATTGAAATCGTTGTTGATGACGAGCCCCATGCCGAAGTTCACGCGGTATCTGCCCATCGCCAATGTCTTCAGCCGACCCAACTTCTGCACGAGCACATAGAACGAATAGTGGTCATAGCCCCACTTGTTGTGGGTGCCGAAGAACGGCTCACCGGCATCCTGAGCACCCACGAGACCAGCCTTCACATACTCTTTATAACTATAGGTATAACGGAAAGAATGCTTATACTTATAACCCAGATAACCCTCTTCGTCGCCACGCCTTTCGTAGAAAGGAATCTTTCCCGTGAGCATCAGCTCGTGCTTGCCATACTTCGCCAAGTCTTTCAGCGACGGAAACGTGCGCTTCTCCACAGGTTCTGCACACACAAACAGCGAGAGCAGCTGCCGCGTGTCGTAGTCAAGCGACTCAATCATTGCCAGTTCGCCCAGCGTCTGCATGCTGCCATACTGATACAGATAGGCACAGATGTCCTCCACCTGCTGAGCCGTCAGAAAAGGGAAACGCTCAAGGTCCTCGCGCGTCGCCGCATTGATGTTCAACGGATGCTCCTCCAGCTCCGACAACAATTCATACACCGACTCCCACGAGGCAGACTCCATATCCTCCATCACACCCAATTCGTTGAAATAGCGCTCCCACGGGCGCTCCGTCTGAGCCAGACAGCTGACGGAAACAACCATCGCAAGCAAGAGACCAAAGGCTTTCTTCTTCATTTCTTCACAGACATAGATTAAGTCATACAAAGGTAATTAATATCTCTTACATGAACAAGTGCAAAATAAAATTTATCCTAAATATCTACACAAATCAACACACAAATGAGAAATTATCAGTACATTTGCCGCAGAATGAACACACGCACACTCCTCATCACAGCCCTGCTCGCCGCATCAGTGCACGCCGCCGGGCAGACCGTGCTTCCCGAAGAGCGGGAGGTAAAGATGGATGAGCCCACGTTCGTCCCCACACTGAAAGTGGGAAAGGTGTTGCTCGACGGCGACTCCGTACAGTTCATGGAGCTGAACAACATCTACGTCTATCCGCCCGTGGAACTGAAGACAAAACGGGAAAGGCGCAAATACAACCAACTGGTCAACAACGTGAAGAAGGTGCTGCCCATCGCCAAAGAGGCAAACACCATCATCATCGAGACTTACGAATACCTCCAGACGCTGCCCAACAAAAAGGCAAAGGACGAGCACATGAAACTGGTAGAGAAAGACATCAAGAAGAAATACACGCCACGCATGAAGAAGCTCACCTACTCGCAGGGCAAACTGCTCATCAAACTCATCTATCGCGAGTGCAACTCCTCGTCCTACAACCTCATACAGGCATTTCTCGGACCCGTGAAAGCGGGATTCTACCAAGCATTCGCGTGGGCGTTCGGCGCATCACTGAAGAAGGGATACGACGCTGAAGGCGTTGACCGGCTCACCGAACGCGTCGTGCTCATGGTAGAGTCCGGACAACTCTGACAAGCATTCAAAAAAAGTCCCCGCAGAAACTTTTTTTGGTTTTTTTCTATGTTATACCAATATTTATTGTATATTTGCAGCGAATTACTAACTTTAAAAATATCAGAAAATGAAAAAATTAGTTATTATGGCAGCTTTCGCGCTGTCTTCAGCAACAATGTTTGCTCAGCAAGCAGTTGGAACTTGGTCGGTTACTCCGAAAGTAGGTATGAATATCGCTAACATCACAAAAGGCGATGGTGACGCACGTATCGGTTTGGTAGCTGGTGGAGAATTTGAATATCAGGCAACTGATATGATTAGTATTACAGCAGGAGCTCTTTACTCTATGCAGGGATCAAAGGCTTCGGATGACGGTGTGAAAGCAACACTGAAGTTGGATTATATCAATGTACCTATTTTGGCTAATGTGTATGTAGCAAAAGGTTTAGCTGTAAAATTGGGTGTACAGCCTGCATTTAAAGTAAATTCGGAATTTAAAATTGGAGGCTATAGCTCTGACATTATTAATGACTCATTTAAATCTTTCGATCTCTCAATTCCTGTAGGTATATCTTACGAATACATGAACTTTGTCATAGATGCACGTTACAACTGGGGAATTACAAAGGTCGCAAAAGATGTTAGGTTGGGTGATTTCGAGTTTGATGGAGCTGACGGAAAGAACAGCGTATTCCAGATTACACTCGGTTATAAGATTCCGTTCTAAACCGATAAAAAACTTGCCTAAATGTGCGGGCGCTTTCCCTTTGGGGAGAGTGCCCGTTTTTATTAACCATAGAAAGCGCTGAGAGAATTAAGAATTATGAATTAAGAGTTAAGAATTAAGAATTATGATTAGAGTTTCCCAGCCTTCCTAGTCCTCCTCAGTTCGTCTGGATTTGCAATCCAGACGCAATTATTATAAGGATTTGTAATCCGATATAACAAGAACCATATTAAGCGGATTGTAAATCCTGATGTCTTATTTGCTGTCGGATTGCAAATCCGACAGAACGGTGAGAGAGTATCCCAACCCTCCATGTCTTCCCCAGTTCGTCTGGATTTGCAATCCAGACGCAATTATTATAAGGATTTGTAATCCGATATAACAAGAACCATATTAAGCGGATTGTAAATCCTGATATCTTATTTTCTGTCGGATTGCAAATCCGACAGAACGGTGAGAGAGTTTTCCCCGTGCTCCCAGCCTTCCCACTCAGTTCGTCTGGATTTGCAATCCAGACGCAATTATTATAAGGATTTGTAATCCAATAAAACAAGAAACGTATTAAGCGGATTGTAAATCCTGATATCTTATTTGCTGTCGGATTGCAAATCCGACAGAACGGAGTTTTCCCCGTGCTCCCAGCCTTCCCACTCAGTTCGTCTGGATTTGCAATCCAGACGCAATTATTATAAGGATTTGTAATCCGATATAACAAAAACCATATTAAGCGGATTGTAAATCCTGATATCTTATTTGCTGTCGGATTGCAAATCCGACAGAACGGTGAGAGAGTATCCCAACCCTCCCAAAATTCCCCAAGCTCCCAACCTTTATCATTTAGCGAAGCGCAAAAACGAAGCGTTTAGAAGGGGCTCCACTATAAAAAAAAGAGGGCACCTTCCACAGGCGCCCTCCTTCAGTGACCATCATCTTAGGAATATTATTCCCATACATTTGTCCGTTTCATTCCCCAATCATTCTGGTCGCTGTAGTCCGTCTCCTTTCCCAGCTGGTTTCCGTCACCAATCTGGTCGTTCACGCTCGTCATGTTCAGCACGTTCTCGGACAACACATCCAGCGTCTTGATGCGGGGTTTCAAATACGTCTTTTTCATATCTCTTATCTTATTTATATTTCCTTACTTAATCACAACCTTCTTTCCGTTCACCACGTAGATGCCCTTCACCGTCGGTTCGCCGTTGAGACGCTTACCGTCGATGGTGTACCATACGCCGTCGGTCACCTGCTCACGGGTGATGTCGTTGATACCAGTCACTTCGTTGAAAGCATAGCCCGTAGCCTTTGCCTCTGTTCCTTCGGGCACGGCGAGATAAGCTCTGTGTGCTTTGTTGGTGAACGCCGCACCATCAGTAGCTCCGTAGTAGAAACCTACAGAACTTGGATCTTTGTCGGCATTCAGTGACAGCATGTAGTATTTCGCACCACCTGTTGTGGTCTTATCAACATCCGAACCGCGCAACATATTGCCTTCAGCAGCTGTTCCGTTCTCTTCTGTAATGTTGAATGTATAGTCACCTTGCGCACCGTTGAGCACAACACCCGTAGCTGCAGGAATCACATCGCCAGCATTGTAGGTCTGTACCACATTCAGAGTTGTACCAGATACAGAGTAAGCATTAGCAGTTACACCTTCTGGAACAATCAAGCCCACATTACTATAATATAATGTAGCATATTCGGTCTCACCGATAGTAACAGTAATTCCACTCTCTTTCTCATAATAAACTTTCACTCCATCGAATCCACAAGTTCCACTTATTATTGCAGACATTGCAGCAGTCCCGTCAGTCGGAACTACTGTAACCAATTTATTATCTACTGTAGCCGTTGCATTTGTCCAAGAACTACCATTCAATGCACTAGCATAATTTGCTGAAGTTGCTGTAAATTCAACCTTTGTAATTTTGTAACCACCTTTAGGAGCTATGGTTAGTTTTGAATCTGTATAAAAACGCGTACTTGTTCTTGGAGTTGTAGAGCCTGGATAATAATTATTTGTTGCAGTTGAAGCTCCTTCTTTTTCTACAAGCATCATTGCATAAGTATTATTCCAAGACATTTCTGTTTCTGATGCTGTAGCTGTTTCATCAATACTCAAATTCCATGTAAAGTTCAATCCTTCAAAACCTGCTTGTGTAATAGTAACAAGATTTGAAGAGACATCACCTGAAGCCCAGACTTTCAAATAAGCTGTACGATCCGTTACATCGCTATTGGCCTCAATAACATAATTCACTACATATGCATCACCACTAGCTTCAACTTCTGCAATAACCCAATCGAAAGTAGTTTCTTTTGTAGCATCAGCATCTTCATAGAATTTAACTTCGAAATCAGAAGCACCAGTGATGTCCAAATTATCGTAATTAATTGTCAACGAGCCTTCTGTTTCGGTTGCCTGTGCGTTCACACTTGCAGGAGCAACTGTAATCGAAGGATCGGTGGTGACTGGACGACCCAACGAAATGATATGGTTGCCATCCGCAATTTCTTTCGTTGAATTGTAAGTTGTCAGCTTACCAAGAACAACCACTGTATCACCAACCAAAAGGTCGTTAGCATTGGTAAAAGGAGCCTCGTTCAAACCTTTTCCTTTATATACCATCATTTGACTTGTTGTCGTACCATCATCAGAGATATAATAACGGTAATTGCTTCCATCACCAGTAATTGTACTGCTATAGAATCCCGAAACGATACCACGCACATAAACGTCTGCAGACTTTCCCGATGCGGGAGTGTTTGCCAATGCCTGAGCCACGGTATAAGGATTATTCAGCGAACCAGGTTTGTTGGGGTCGTTATTGGTTACCGTCAACTCATAAGTTGCTGAAGAAGATTTATAAACATCTTCTACGCCAGCATAAGAAGCAGTCAGCGTTGTTGTACCTTCTGCTACGAGTGTAACTGTACCATCAGCTGCGATTGTAGCCACACTTTCTTTACTTGATGTCCATGTCACAGTTGCGCCTTCAATAGCTGTGTCCTCATCATCTTTCACGGTAGCTGTCAGCCGACCAGCAGCCGTACCAGCAAAAATATCTGTATTTGTGATACCTGAACTATTGATTGTTACAGAAGTGGTTGCAGCAGAACCCGAACCACCTTGAAGCTCATCAAAAGTAACAACGACGTAATCCCAACGCCAATTTGAGTTGGCATTCGTTCCCCTATCCAATATTATTGCGTAATATGCAGAAGCTATCTCGGTAAATTGGAAAGTCATGCCTGTTGTTGCATCCGAACCTTGTGTACCACTAGTCAATGTTATTGCATTCCATGTAGAATTATCTGTACTATAAGCAAGATAAATTTTTCCTGTATATCCCGAACCTCCATCATAAGTGAAAGTTATTTGACTGACTTTATCAATTTTATTCTTACTCACGATAGAAACTGCATTATTTGCTGTATTTGCATCAGTACCATATGCAGAAGTAATAACGCATTTGCTTGAATTATTCTTATTTGTTCCCACAGAATAATTATTTCCACCAAAACTAAGACTCCAGTCATTAGTATCATAAGCCTTGTAACTAGAAGTTCCAACCACATCTGAACTTCTAAATGTGGCGACTGTTGAGTACGTCTGCGCCCATCCTACACTTGCTACCATTGCTAACAGTAGCGTCAAAAGATAACGTAAATGTTTTTTCATAATCTATTTTGTTTTTTTATTTGTTTTTATTGTCGTTGCTGTCATCAGCCTGAATATCAATGCACCCGAACATGAGCACACAGGCTTCTAAATGACCTTCGGTCATAAGTCGATGCAAAGGTAGGAAATAATTCGGAAATAGACAAAGAAAAGGTAAGAAAAAATAAGCCCCACCCTAACCCTCCCCCAATGGGGAGGGAACGCCTAACGGGAGAAGTGCCCCCGTTCGTCTGGATTTGCAATCCAGACGCATTCATTATAAGGATTTGTAATCCGATAAAACAAAAACGTATCAAGAGGATTGTAAATCCTGATATTTATTTGCTGTCGGATTGCAAATCCGACAGAACGGTGAACGGTGAGTACGGGCGGGAATTTATATGAAAGTTATTTCTATCAATCCTTTCCCACCGGCATAACCCGTTCGTCTGGATTTGCAATCCAGACGCATTCATTATAAGGATTTGTAATCCAATAAAACAAGAAACGTATTAAGCGGATTGTAAATCCTGATATCTTATTTGATGTCGGATTGCAAATCCGACAGAACGGCGAGTACGGGCAGATTGCTCTTTTGATGTCGGGAACGCCTAACGGGAGAAGTGCCCCCGTTCGTCTGGATTTGCAATCCAGACGCATTCATTATAAGGATTTGTAATCCAATATAACAAGAACCATATTAAGCGGATTGTAAATCCTGATATTTATTTGCTGTCGGATTGCAAATCCGACAGAACGGGGAACTGTTTCGAATTATGAATTCTTTTAGTCGCTACGACTTAGTTCGTCTGGATTTGCAATCCAGACGCATTCATTATAAGGATTTGTAATCCAATAAAACAAGAAACGTATTAAGCGGATTGTAAATCCTGATATTTATTTGCTGTCGGATTGCAAATCCGACAGAACGGTGAGTACGGGCGGGAATTTATATGAAAGTTATTTCTATCAATCCTTTCCCACCGGCATAATCTATTGCGGAACTATACAAGAAATCTTCTGGACGTGAAACAAATTCTACACGAACAGGATTCATGTGAATATAATTGAGTTTTTGTTCAAAAAAATCTTTTGTGTAAATTTGTTCTATATGATTTCCTTCTTGCCATATTTTCCCATTCTTTGTTTTCTTATCATTGGCTGCAGCATATTTGAAACGACGTAAGAGCCAATCTCTCCTACTCTCCATCAAGTCGGTTTCAAGTTCGGCAAGTATTCTTTTCGCTGTGAACTTTTTGAAATCACGCAAGATATCGGGAACACGGTATTCCCCATTTGTGGCTACAATCAAATGCAGGTGATTAGTCATGAGTACCCAACCATATATTTCCAGTCCCTTTTCTTGCTTACAATAAACTAATGAATCTATAATAATATGTTTATATTTGGGACGGGTAAAAATATCCATCCAATCTATAACGGTAGAAGTTATAAAATATAGTTCCTTTGTAAATCTCATCATTTTATTTATTTAAGCGGATTGTAAATCCTGATATCTTATTTGCTGTCGGATTGCAAATCCGACAGAACGGTGAGAGGGAACGCCTAACGGGAGAAGTGCCTTAAATTCCCAGTGCTCCCAGTCCTCCCCCAGTGGGGAGAGTTAGAGGGGGCTCAGAGTTAGAGGGGATCTCCTATCCCTCTCCTCATCTCCGCACAGACGATGGCGGTAGCGGTGGCTACGTTCAGACTTTCTGCCGTGCGCCGGTCGGCTGGATAGGGAGGGATGAGCAGGCGGTGGGTCAGCAGGGGGATAATCTCCGGTGATATGCCGCGCCCCTCGTTGCCCATGACAATGATGCCGCGGTTTTCCTTCTGCTGCGCGTAGAGGTTCTCGCCGTCGAGCAGGGTGCCATAGACGGGCATTCCCTCAGGGCGGTTGGCGATGAACTGTCGGAGGTCAGTATAATAAATATTCACGCGCGCGATGCTCCCCATTGTTGCCTGCACCACCTTCGGATTGTAGGCATCGGCGGTATCTGTGCTGCAATAAATGCGCTGAATGCCAAACCAGTCGGCAATGCGGATGATGGTACCCAGATTGCCGGGGTCCTGAATGCCGTCGAGTGCCAACACCAGTTCGTCGTCGGCGAGAGCGCATGTCGTGGCTGAAGGACCGTCGATAGGGAACAGTGCCAATACCTGTTGCGGATGCTGCACGAGGCTCGCCCGTCGCAGTTCCTCCTCTGTCACCTCCTCCACCCGTTCGGCATTTGCCGCGTTCGCTGCGAGCCAGTCAGCCGTAGCCACGAGCAGGCGTGCCCGTCGCACCGCCAGCAGGTCGCCCACCGTCTTGGGTCCCTCGGCAATGAACAGCCCTTCCGCTTCGCGGTGTTTCTTCTGCTGAAAACCGCGGATATATTTTATCAGATTCTTACTGAGCATCGGTGCAAATATAGGCAAAATTCCCGAATTACATGCCGGTAGCGCGAAAGAAATGGAATTTCAAGTTTCGCATGTGCCAAAATACATGGCGTGTGTCCTAATGGTCTTTGTTTTTTTCCTTAATGGTAATAAAAAGAAACGTGCCGGAAGTTTTTTGCTCCCGACACGTCGTCAAGTATATAACATAAATAAAAAGTAAGTTTTCTTATTTTTTACTCCCACATGGCATCTGAAGTGTTGTAGAAAGAATCCTCTCCATTACCGAAAGAGAAACCGTTGAAACCGTCCTCGTCAAAATCGTCCTCTTCGAAGTCGGTTGCCTTGCCAGCTCCGTCTTCTACGCCACTTCCCCAATTGCCAAAATCTGAGTCGCAGAAGTGTCCGTAAGCAATGACTGTTACTGTTGGCTTGATATAATTTTTCTTCTCCATTTTCATTTCTCCCTTATTTTATAATCACTTTCTTTCCGTTGATGATATAGATGCCTCTCTCCAGCACATTCACGTCAGTACCAACATATCTGCCGTCGATGGTATAGATGGCGTTGGTTGTCGGTGCGGTGTGGTCAACGATGCCGTTGATGCCCGTCACCTCACTGTCATTACCATCGATATAGATGACTTTGTAAGCCGACGGTCTTGTCATGTTGAGCGGATTCACGACACCTTTCGTCACTTCCATGTATGCACGGAATGGTTTGCAGCGTGCTTGTTTGTTTTTTGCCAAGATGCTAAACTGTCCGCTTTCTTTTGCCGCATTGAACATATACACAGGATTGTTGTCTTCATTGATGATATAGTCGGCACCCCAAATCTTCTGTTCGTAGATACCTTGGAAGGTTGCCGTCCCGCCATTTGCGTTCTGTCCGCTCGTAGCGATAGTCAGCGGCTCTTTTGTCGTCTCGTCGAGCGTATTGCTGATGTCGATATAGCCATCTCCTTCTGCTGCGAAGGCAATCTTTCCAGCCTTTATCGGCTTGAACATGAAGGGCTCGTTGGCTGTGGTCGAAGTCTTGTCTTCGAACGTGAGTGTCTGGTTTTCCACGTCGATGCTCTTGAACTTATGCACTTTCTCTACGCCGAAGAAGTCGTCCAGTTGTGTAGCGTCTAAGGCGAAGGGGAACACGGCGGTTGACATCTGTCCTGCTTTGTACTGGCGCTCATAGCTCACCTCTTTAGCCTTGATAGCCATCGGGATGCCGAAAGCGTGCGGACTCGTGTTGTTCGTGCCGTTGTCGCTGAGGATGAGTTTCTTGCAATGGATGTTGCCAAAATCCAATGCATTGTCACTATAGATATAATCTGCATTAGGATTGGCATACGGCACGGCGATGTTGCACTCGTGCACGTGGTCCTGCCCGTCAGCCATGCCGGCATACATTCCAATCGCCGTACGCGGATGAGCATATACGATGCCGTTCTTGTTCGTGCCACGGTCGAAGAAACTGAACTTATTATAATGGGGAAAGTTGATGTTCAGATATTTTCCATAATATGCATCATACCATGTGAGTGTTTTAATCGTAGTCATATCCATATAGGTCGTGTTTTCATCGAGCCCTGCCGTTGTCCAGAAACTCTCGAAGTTGTCTGGGTCGTTGGCATTGAGCAGCAGCGTCAGGTCGCTCACTTGGAAGTGGGCATTGTTGTCGTCCGAATAAAGTTCGATTTTCAGTTTGCCGCCAGCTGCCACTTCGACTACCGCCTCCACTTTCGTCCATCCGGCATTGGTGCCTTTGTCCCAGTAGTCCACGCGCCCGAAGGTGTTGACGGTCGATGTGGAATTGTCTTCCATGCCATACACCTCTTGCGTACTTGTACTCTCCGCACCATCCTTTCCTGTCAGATGGAGCGTCACGCTATGCCCGGCATTTCCACGCACGATAGCTTGCACGGTATAGACACCAGGGTATTCGAGCTCTATTTCCTGATAACCACCGAGACGGGGACTGCCGTTGATGGTCAGTTCGTCGGTATTATCAAACTCAAAGACGTTTGTATGCTCACCATGCCAGTTGAGGACATTGTGCTTCACGTGCTCGTTCGTCTCGATATTGTCTTGATAACTCTGGTGGTGATTGCACAGCCATGAGGGGTGCAGCAGATAAGTGCCGTCACCATGTTCATCTACCTCGAAATATTTTGTTTCACGCTGCAACTCGTCAGGGTGGTTCGTCAGGTAGTTATGATAGTTTTCCGAGGTGCTGTGGGTGATGTTCGCCCAGTAAGCCATGTTGTAATTGCCAATATGTGTTACATAATCTAATCCCTGGGAGGAAGGTTGGCTCCACGTTGAACTCGACGTGTTCGAATAATAGTACTCATCCTTAATGTGTATATATTCACGTATGGATTTCAAGGTTAAGGTGTCCCCATCGGATAAAGTTTTATTACTATGACTACAACTAAAAGAAGCTGTTTCGCAAATGTGACCTATGGTCCGGATGCGGTGAAAGTCTTTAGGTTCATTTGTGCTGTTGCGCCTAAAATAAGTTCCTATGTATGAATAACTAGATGTGTAGGGCTCTGGTCTGAAATGAACTTTCACCTTCAGCTCGTTGATATATACATGGTGGTAGTCACCCAATACTTCCAAATACATAAAGGTACTACCCATTCTTACCTGTCCTTTGTTGGGGCAGCCGTCTTTGATGCATTGCCACACAACCTGATGGTCGATATCTTTCCAATCAGCTCTCGTGTGACCATCAAGATAATGCCACCAAAAATAAGGATAGTCTTCCTTTTCTTGTGTCTGTGCAGACACATTGACTGATACTCCCAACAGGATCAGGAGCACAAGTTTCCACAAATTCTTTGTTTTCATTACGTTATTTTGTTTATTATGTTTTTTATAGACCCTATCTACTTACTAAGATACTTATGCTCAAAAGCCTAAATTCTCCGTCTGTTAAGGTTAACAATTGGGCTACGTTATCAGATTTGCGGCTGCAAAGGTAGAATAAATTCTGCATATTACCCTCCTTGTTTAGTTAATAATCCTTAAATATTTTATTTTTCTTACTTTTCCGCTTTTTTTAATATCAACTTCCCCTTTTTCAAAGCCTTATTAGCATCATTTTTTCGGGAAAATCAGATACCTTTTCGTTGTTCAATAGCGCTCCCCATGCCTTTATCATTTTTCATTTATCATTTATTATTTAGCGACGCGTTTTCGCGAGCGCATAAATATGTAAAAGAGGGCGTATAAATATACAGTAGAACTTTCGTTTTCCAAAAGTGCCACTTTTAGCTTGCAAAAGTTCCCCTTTCAGCTCCTAAAAGTTCCCCTTTTGGAGTGCAAAAGTGGCACTTTTGGAAAGCACCTCCTAACGTCTTGAAATTCAACAGTTTAAGAAACGTTACTTTTAACCTCCACTTCTGTATAAATATACAGGACAGAGAAGCGTTTCGAATTATGAATTCTTTTAGTCGCTACGACTTAGTTCGTCTGGATTTGCAATCCAGACGCAAATATTATAAGGATTTGTAATCCGATAAAGCGGGAATCATATTAAGCGGATTGTAAATCCTGATATCTTATTTGCTGTCGGATTGCAAATCCGACAGAACGGGGAACGGGAACGGCTTCTCCATTCCTCCCCGCTACGACTTAGTTCGTCTGGATTTGCAATCCAGACGCAATTATTATAAGGATTTATAATCCGATAAAACAAAAACGTATTAAGCGGATTGTAAATCCTGATATCTTATTTGCTGTCGGATTGCAAATCCGACAGAACGGGGAACGGGGAGGCAGACAAATCCAGCAGAACGGAGAAGCGTTTCGAATTATGAATTCTTTTAGTCGCTACGACTTAGTTCGTCTGGATTTGCAATCCAGACACAACTATTATAAGGATTTGTAATCCGATAAAGCAGGAACCGTATTAAGCGGATTGTAAATCCTGATATCTTATTTTCTGTCGGATTGCAAATCCGACAGAACGGGTAATTATGAATTAAGAATTAAAAATGAAGAATTATGATTAGGTGTTTCTTGCTGAAAATGGTTTATTCTTTGTAGGGGTTGATCGATGTATCCGCCCGCAGAAAACAATCTGTGCAATTTGCGGAATCTGCGGTTATTAAAGTTCGTGTGGGGGCTCCCACAAAAAAATCGGATGCACCGTCTGTGGAGTGCATCCGACTTTTCAATTATACGTTTGTCTGTGTGCAGACATACTTTGTTTATGGGTTCTGATCGCTCTCACTAATGAGATCGTTCTCCTGAATCTCAGAGCGTGGAATCTGGAAGGTCCAGCGCACGTCGTGTGCAGGAACGACGAATCTGTAGTTGTGGTTCGTGCCTTGGTAGTTGCGTGCGATACCCTTGTTCAGACGCTTCAGGTCGAAGTAGGTGAAGCCTTCGCCCCAGAGCTCGATACGACGCTGCAGATAAACGTCTTCAACGTCAACACTGCTTTCACTCCATTGCGGATCACGCTTTGACATGAGTTCTTTCAGCACGGTAGCGGCTTTCGAACCATTGCCTAAGTGTGCGTATGCTTCAGCCTCGATAAGCACCATTTCAGAAGCACGCATGTAAATATAGTCACCCAAGAAATTGTCTAAGAGTTTAAATTTACGGTTAGCGTATGGCCTCTGTGCACCTGCCATTTGGGCTGTAGGATCGCCTTCTGGACCATTGAACAATGCCTTACGGAAGTCGGTGTCAGAGATTTGATCGTACAGTTTGGCATCGATCAAGAACGGATAGTTACGTCCGTAGCCGGCACCGTTTGTATCCATGTGTGAGAGGAATGAAGCATAAGATGTAGATGTCTCAGTTGTATGGTGGAATCCCCACATCCATTCAGAATTGCTTTCACTGCTGAAACCTTCTGCCAAGCCTTTGTCGTCCATAATAGTGTAGCCCTTACGTGCGGCATTGGCTGCATCAGCAGCTTTCTGCCACTGTTGTGTAAGCAGGTAGAAGCGTGCGAGCAAACCTTGAGCTACGCCCAAGTCGATAGAATTCTTGTTCTTGCGAACGAATCCTTCACTCAGCAATTCAACACCTTTTTCTAAGTTGTACTGTGCGAATTCAAAGACATCCTTCACAGTATTACGTCCCTTAGCCGCAGCGATTTCCTCCTCGGTTTTGCCATCCATAACATTGTACATGATAGGCACACCGGGAGCGTCCATGTTGAAGCTGGTGCCGTTGGCTGCGAGATAGTCCTGATAAATCTGAATCAGGTAGTAGTAAGACATACCGCGAATGGCGTATGCCTGTCCGATCAAGCCTTTCTCGCCGGCTGTCTCTCCACCCTTAGGATAGAGTGCGATAACCTCGTTTGCCTTGGTAATCAGCGTGTAGAAGTGGGTCCAGATGGTGCTGGTGCGTACCCACGCCTCCAGACGGTAGTCGAGCTGGTAGTCATAGTTGAACCAGGAAGATGTCTGGAAAGCGATGTCTTCGCCCATCACTTCGAGGTATTTGCATACGCTCATGAAGCCGAAGCTGTCATGACGTCCCTGATAGGCAACGTTCCACGACCACATACCGTTGGTGAACACGTCGGGGTTTCTTCCGGCAGCCGTCTGTGCTTCTTCCTCACCCAAGTAGGTGGTGTATTCAGTGTCGAAGAAACTCTCACCGCAAGAGTTGAAAGTCAGAAGCGCGGTAAGACCAATCACAAAATATTTTAATGTTTTCATATTGCTAAATCTTTATAATGGTTTTAACAAATTTACGTTTAGAATGAGAGGTTCACACCGATAGAGTAGCTGCTCAGTGCAGAATATCCGAAGTATCCGTAGTCACCGTCGATGCTCTGACGCGGGTCGAAGCCCTTACGCTTTGAAGCGAGCCAGATGTTGTCACCTACGAGGTAGATACGCAGTGAGTTGATTCCCCAAGAGTTGGTCACCTTCTTAGGCAGTGTGTAGCCCAGAGTGATGTTGCGGAGGCTGAAGTAAGAAGCCTTCGTCAGATAGTAGTCAGAGTTGCCGCTGATACCTGCGTTGTTGTACTGGTAGCGGAGCATCGGGATGTTGGTGTTCGTGTTCTCCGGTGTCCAGCGCTTCAGCACGTCCTTGTGGAAGCCATGGCCGGCGTTGCCTGCGTTCAGCAGTGAGCTGTAAGAAGAGTCGAATGCCCAACCTCCGAGCTGGAATGCTGTCTGGATAGACAGGTCGAATCCGTAAGCCTCAACGGTTGTTGAGAAACCACCGGTCAGGTCAGGAATAGCCGACTTGTTGAGCTGGCGCTGTGTAGCGTCGGTGATGTTGTCAACGAGTTCGATTTCGCCCGTCTCGTTGCCTTCTTCATCAACCAGGTACTTGTTGTACTGTGGCAGACCGGTCTCAGCATCTACACCTACATACTCGTACATGTACCAGTCGTAGAGCGAACCGCCAATCTTGCGCCAGTAGTTGCCGGCAGGATATCCGTCAGGATAGAGTTCTGCGGGCTTAGACACCGGCAGGCGGGTCAGCTTGTTCTTGTAGTGAGTCAGGTTCAGCGCTGCGTTCCATCTCACGTGCTTGTTCTTGATGATGTCACCGTTGATTTCGAGCTCGAAACCGGTGTTCTTCATGTCCATCTCGTTGCGATAGATACCGCTCGGGCTACCCTCACTGCGAGGAATCGGGCTGTAGTAGAGCATGTCCTTGGTCTCCTTGATGAAGAACTCGAAGTTCACGTTCAGGCGGTTCCAGAAGCCAGCCTCCACACCGATGTTGAAGTTGTGGCTCTTCTCCCATGTGAGGTCTTTGTTTCCACGACGATATTTCGTGAAGGCAGCATCACCGTCCATACGGTCAACCTGGAACAGGTCGGTGTAAGCGTGAGCAATACCGATGCGGTCGTTACCCTGCGTACCGTAGCTGGCTTTCAGCTTGAGCGAGTTCAGCCAGTTCACTTCCTTGAGCCACGGCTCTTCCTTCAGGCGCCAAGAAGCACCTACTGCCCAGAACGTACCCCAGCGGTTGTCCTTGTGGAAGCGTGAGCTACCGTCGCGACGGATACTTGCTGTGAAGTAGTAGCGGTCGAGGTAGTTGTACTCACCCTTTGCGAAGAAACCTTCGAGAGAGTATTCTGAAGTGTAGCTCGTGAGGTCCTGATACTGTGTTGCGTTAGCAAATTCGCCAATCTCAGGATGAGCGAAGTTGGTCATGTGTCCATAGAGATACTTTGACTTATCGTTCTTGGTCTCGTGACCGAGCAACACGTGTACGTTGTGGTTGCCGAAGTCGTGAGTCCAGTCGAGCAGCTGGTTGAGGTTGATAGCTGCATAACGCTGAGAATCTTTGTAAGCACGTCCGTTCACGTTCTTGGCGTCGCCGCCGATAGGAGTATAGAACTCAGAACCGGTGGTGTTGAACAGGTCGTATGCACCGTTGAGGGTGAACTTGAAGTCGTTCAGGAATGTCCACTCGAAATATCCGCGTGCAGAAAGGTTGTCGCGGAGGGTAGAACGCTGGTTCCACATAGCCACGGCATACGGGTTCTGGTTAGAACCATAAGGACGATAGTCACCGAAGTCGTATGAGCGGTTGCCGTCGTCGTCGTAAACGGGATTGCCCTCGTCATCGTAGAGATAGATCGGATAGATCGGAGCGATGTTCTGTGAGAACATGAAGATGTTCGAGAAGTTGTTCTCGGTGTTACCGAAAGTCTTCTGGTCCGTGTTCGAGTAAGCCAGGTTGGCACCCACGCGGATGTTGTTACCGATGTTCTGGTCGATCTTCAGACGTGTAGAATAGCGCTTGAAGTCAGAACCTGCGATGTAACCCTTGTCACCCAGATAGCCGAGTGAGAAGTAAGCGTGTGTGTTCTCGTTACCACCGGATACGTTGGCATTGTACTCCTGACGGAAACCGTTCTCGAACGGGTCTTTCGTCCAGTCGTCGTTCCACTTGCGGGTGGTTGCCAGCGGATTGAGCTTACCTGTGACGGGATCGATGATTTCAGTGTCAGCCACACCGCGGAAGATGTTGTACTTCAACTCTTCAATCAACTTGTTAGATGCCTCAAGACCTGGATTAGGCACGTCGCCTAATGCCTGATAGTTGTTGCGCATAGACTCCCAGAACAACTCGTAGTATGTTCCCGGATCTCTCACTGTCTCATAGTTGGGCACACCGCGTGCGTTGAAACCCCAACGAGCATCGAAGTTCACACGAGCCTTGCCGCCCTTGGCAGTCTTCGTGGTAATCATGATGACACCATTGGCACCGCGCGCACCGTACATAGAGTTGGCAGCAGCGTCTTTCAGAATGGTGAACGACTCGATGTCCTGAGAAGAAATAGAGTTCAGCGAACCTTCATAAGGCACACCATCGACTACGATAAGCGGAGTCTGGGTGCTGGAGATAGAACCGATACCGCGGATAAGGATGGTTGCACCCGAACCCGGAGTACCAGAACTGGAGAACGACTGCACACCGGCAACCGCTCCTTCCAGAGCCTTCGAAAGGTTAGACACCTGCAACTTCTCAATCTTTTCTGCCTTAATCGTAGAGGCAGAACCGGTGAACGAAGCCTTCTTCTGCGTGCCATAGGCAACCACAATCACTTCGTCCAGACCTTGTGAGTCGCTTTGCATGTTTACCACCATGCCGTCGCGAGCAGTCACCTCCTGCGTCAACATACCTACGTATGAGATGCGCAGCTTGTTGTGACCTGCCGGCAAAGCCAAAGTAAACTTACCGTCAATGTCAGTAGCAACACCGACATTAGTACCAACCACAAGCACCGATGCTCCGATGATGGGCTCGCCATCTTCCTGAGACACTACGGTACCATTGATTTGCGCCTGCGCCATTGCCATTCCTACACTGAGGAACAGACCGGCGAGAATCATTGTTAGTTTCTTTACCATAAACTCTCCTTTTTAGGTTAATAATTAATAATATAAAATAAAATAATGTTTCTCTCGTATATTAAACTTTGTCGTCCGCTATCCTCTCCTATTCAAGTATTACCTTCCGGGGAAAAGTGATACTCTCAATGGAAAGAAAACTGTCTTTATTTTTTGCAAATATATGATATTCATTTCAAATAAACAAATAATTTTATAAAAAATTTCAATAACGTCACAAAAGTGTAACATTTTCTTCGTGTTTTGTTTCAATAAAATAAAAAAACATTTTGCATTCATACCTTTTGGCGGAAGGTGATATAATCCTCAAGACTCATTAACTCATATTGGAATTTATACTTCTCTTCCTTTCGTTAATTTTACTTTCATTTGGCAAATATAGATATTTCTTTTGAAAAAAACAAATATTTTATAAAAAATACGCAAAAACTTCTTTTTTGTAGGCAAAAAAAGTAAATTTATCCTATGGGTTGTACAAATTATTGTGAGATGCATTTCATTTTTTTATGCCCGATTTTGTAGGCTGCGGTGGAGGGGATGGCTGTTTCTCTGGGTTGTCTTTCACCTTATTCACATGTTGCAGAATCTTTTTGTTGGCTTTCACGAGATAGCTGTCGTTGAGTTCGCGGATATAGACGAGCGTGGTTGTGGTGTTGGTATGCCCCAGTGCTTTGGAGATGACGGGCAGTTCCACGTTGCTCCTGTGTGCCATGCTTGCCCAGGTGTGGCGCACGACATACGATGAGAGATTGCTCTTGATGCCCGCCTGTCGGGCAAGTTCTTTCAACTCTTTATTGTAGCGTATGAGTGTCTGTATGTATTGCTTATGGCGTTGTTGCACTGTGTCGGCAGTAAGAAAAGGGAACACGTATTCGCTTCCTTCGCGCGCGTATTTATTAATAATGTGTTGCATACACGGCTCCAACTTCACCCTGACAACCTGTCCCGTCTTATGCCGACTGTATGTGATGATGCCGTTGCGAATCTGCTCTTTGCGCAGATGGGTGGCATCTACGAACGGCATCCCTAAGGCATAGAAACTGAAGAGGAAAATGTCGCGCGCTTTTTCAGCGAAGCTCCCTTTGCGCAGTTGCAACTGTTGCAGTTTTTGTATTTCCTGCGTTGAAATGGAGCGTTTCTCCGTCGGAGTGGTGCTCAGAAACACTTTGCGGAAAGGTTTTTCGTCGGTTGTCAGACCTTTCTCTACCGCGCGGTTGTATAGTGTGCGCAGCGAACTCATGTAACAGGAAATCGTGTTCAGGCACACCCCTTTTTGTCGCAGCCATTTCTGATAATCCTCCATTCGTTCGGCAGAAATCTGCCTGATGGAGATGGCTTTGCATTGCATAAACTGTTGCAACGAGCGGAATGCAGTGCCATAATTGCGAGCCGTACTGAAACATTTGTTGTTGTTGGCTCGCCCAATCTCAGCTACAGCCAATTCTGTAAAGTCTGATTTGTTTTCCACTCTCGCAATTTGCTTTTTCTCCTTTGCTAAAGGTCTTTTTGAACGATAAATGCAGATGTTCAATTCGAATTTAATTTTAATCATGATACTTGAAATTGATTTTGACAAATATAGTATAATTCTATTTGAGTTTTTCTTTTTTAAGGAAAAGGTTTTACAAAATACAATTACCTTTTGCTTGAAGATTGTCTGCTTTTTTGATTTTTCACCACCTTCCGCCAAAAGGTAATACACAACGAGTTAAGAAAGAAACAGTGAATATTTTTATTTATTATTAACCTAAAAAAAGAGTTTATGGTAAAGAAACTAACAATGATTCTCGCCGGTCTGTTCCTCAGTATAGGAATGGCAACGGCACAGACGCAAATCAGCGGTACCGTAGTTTCCGAAGAAGATGGCGAACCCATCATCGGTGCTTCGGTCATCGTGGTTGGCGCGACGAATGTCGGTGTTGCTACAGACATTGACGGTCGGTTCACATTGACGCTTCCTGCCGGACGCAACATGCTTCGCGTAAGTTACGTCGGTATGGCAACGAAAGAAGTGGCAGCCCGCAATGGCATGGTAGTGAATCTTGTAAGCGATGCCAATTCACTCGACGAAATCGTCGTTGTGGCTTACGGTACGCAGAAGAAGACCTCACTGACAGGTAGTATCCAGTCTGTCAAGTCGGAGCAGATTGAGCTCCGCCCGACTTCGAGCGTGGCATCTGCCCTCGAAGGTACGGTAACTGGTGTGCAGGTGAACAGCACCTACGGTTCTCCGGGTTCTGACCCGAGCATCCGCATCCGCGGTATCGGAACTGTCAACGGTTCATCCAGCCCGCTGTATGTCATCGACGGTGTGCCTTTCGGTGGCAACATCTCTGACTTGAACCCCGCCGACATCGAGTCGATGTCTGTATTGAAGGACGCTGCTTCGGCTGCGCTTTATGGTAACCGCGCATCTAACGGTGTCATCCTGATTACCACGAAGAAGGCTAAGCAGGGACGTCTGAACGTAAGCCTTGACATCAAGCAGGGTACTTACAGCCGTGGTATTCCCGAGTATGACCGTCTGGGTGTGAAAGACTTCATGGAGACTGAGTGGATGAATGTATACAACACCCGGCGTATTGCTACCACAATGGGAGCCATTGATGTCATCAACAACCCACGTAGCACTGCACAGGACATAGCAGACGCACAGGCACGTTTGGCTGGAGCTGATGCAACCGCAAGGGAATATGCCATGAACAACCTGATCAGCGACCGCCTCTATCTGAACATCTTCAACAAGCCGTCGAACGCACTCTTCACGAGTGACGGTAAGATGGTTGCCGGTGCAGAGATTCTGAGCGGCTATCGTGACGACCTCGACTGGTACGACCAAGCACTTCGCAAGGGTTATCGTCAGGAATACAACGTGACAGCCAACGGTGCGAACGACAAGGCTGACTACCTCTTCTCTCTCGGCTATCTCGATGAGCAGGGTTATATGTACAAGTCAAGCTTCAACCGTCTCTCTGCACGCGTTGCTGCCAACATCCAGCCGAAGAAATGGATCAAGATGGGTGTCAACCTCGCAGCTACACACCAGAACTTCAACCAGAACTGGGGTGACGGCAATAATGGTTTTACCAATGTGTTCATGTATGCACGTAATATATCACCTATCTATCCAGTGCACTTGCATGACGTAAACACAGGTGAGTACATCCTCGATGCTGAAGGTAACAAGCAGTACGACGGCGGTTCTTATACCGATGAGAATGGTCAGATTATTCTGACACGTAACCAAATGCCTGACCGTCATCTCATTTGGGAAAATGAAGTGGGTGAGGACAAGGTTGTCCGCAATACCATCAACGGTACTGCATACGCAGACATCTATCTGCCCTACAACTTCACTTTCACGCTGAAAGGAAACTTGAACGTTCGCCACAGCGAAGAGAACCAGTACAACTCAGCCGTTATCGGTGACGGTAAGGGTAACAACGGTCGTGGCAAGCGCGAGGACTACCGTTACAAGAACTACACCTTCCAGCAACAGCTGACTTGGAACAACACCTATGGAGTTCATTCTATTGACGCGCTCATTGGTCACGAGAACTACTATTTGAGCTACAACTACCTGTACGGCTACAAGACCAACCAGGTGTTCGAGGGCAAGAACTATCTGCGTAACTTCACTGAAATCACCAGTCTCTATGACTACAACACACACTATACGACAGAGTCTTACCTCGCCCGTGCACGCTATCACTATGATGACCGTTACAACGCTGAAGTAAGCTTCCGTCGCGACGGTTCTTCACGCTTCGCAAAGGGTGCCCGCTGGGGTAACTTCTGGTCAGTCGGTGCCAACTGGGTCATCAGCAACGAGCAGTTCATGAAGAAGTATGACTGGGTGAACTACTTGAAACTCCGCGCCGACTATGGTGAAGTAGGTAACGATGCCGGTGCCGGCTACTTTGGCTACATGGCTCTTTACTCTGCTACTCAGAATGCAAACCAAGGTGCATACTGGATTTCACAGCTCGCTAACTACGACTTGAAGTGGGAGACCGGACAATCTTGGGGCATCGCTCTCGAAGGTCGTCTGTGGAACCGCTTGAACTTCACCATCGAGTACTTCGACAAGCGCAACAAAGACCTGTTGTTCGACGTTTACAACCCGCTGTCAGCCGGTGCAACAAGCACAACTGCTGCTGAATCAGTCGTAACCAAGAACATCGGTACCATCGCCAACCGCGGTTGGGAATTTGCTGCCGACGTGGACGTGTTCAAGAACAAGGACTGGCGCATCAACGTGGGTGCGAACATCACACTGCTGAAGAACAAAGTGCTGAAACTGCCTGAGCAGAACAAGGACGGAATCATCTCCGGAACGAAGAAAATCGTTGAAGGCAAAGACCGCTATCAGTACTTCGTTTGGACTTACGAAGGAATCAACACCGCTAACGGTTATTCACTCTACAAGTTCAACGACGAAGACTACTTCTTCAAAGTTGACAACCCGGACGATCCGGACAATCCGTTCGTTTATGGTAAAGAGAAGAAAGAAGACGGAACTGCCAACACGCAGATTACCGGTAACAACCTCAACGGTGTGGTTGTGATTGACGGTGTGCCTTACAGCTACCTGACCAACTATGCAAAGAGAGAGTATCACGGCTCGGCACTGCCGAAAGCTTACGGAAGCTTCAACTTCAACGTGACATGGAAGGGTCTGACGCTGGCTACGCTATTCACCTATCAGCTCGGCGGTAAGGTGATTGAATACAACTACCAGAACTTGCTGACAGTATCAGGATCTTCGCCAAGTTCACTGCATAAGGATATCTTGAATTCTTGGACCTTTGCTAATCAGACAGACTATGATGCCATCGACCGCAACATGCTACCGGTGATCACATCTAACGCATTGTTGCCGGCTGAAGTTGCTGCCAACCTCAACTCAACGTCTTCACGCTGGTTGAAGAGCGCAAGCTATCTGGTTCTGAAGAATATCAACCTGACCTATCAGTTCCCGAAATCACTCGTGCGTAAGATTGACCTGGAAGGTATCGCACTCACCGTAGCTTGCGAGAACCTCTTCAGTCTGACTTCTCTGAAAGGTATGAACCCGCAGCAGTCGTTCGACGGTACACAGTACAACTACCTCGTAACGCCACGCGTATTCTCTGTAGGTTTGAACGTTCGCTTCTAATGAATAACAGATTTAAAAAGAAGATATGATTATGAAAAAGTATATATTTATATTGAGCATTGTCGCTTTAGGTCTCACATCATGTGGCAGCGACTATCTGGAGAGGGCTCCGCAATCAGCGGAAGCTACTGCAACCATCCTTGGAAGCACCGAGACTGCGAAACTGGCTGTCAATGGTATATGCAAGGCGATGAGCAACCAATATCTGGGAACACAGGGCTTGAATGGTGAGGGATCCATCAAGAACTGGTATGGAAGCTATCCGGGCAACGACACGCAAAAGAGCGGTCTGACAGGATGGTCGGGTATTATCAACGGTACATACCACATGAACACGACTTCTGTCTATCTGTACTATCCTTGGTTCTATTACTACAAGCTCATTGGTAATGCCAATGGTGTCATCTGCAACATCGACAACGCTGAGGGACCAGAGGCTGAGAAGGCATTCTTGAAAGCACAGGCACTCGTGTTCCGTGCTTACTCGTTCTTCCGTCTGGCAGAGCTCTATGCCCACCGCTGGTCTGACGAACAGGGTAACACACCGGGTATCGTGCTTCGTATAGACGAGTCAACGGGCGACCACCCACGCGCTACACTGGCACAAACCTACCAGCAGATTTATGCCGACCTCGACGAGGCTATCAGCCTCTTCCAGTCAAGCGGTATGGATCGTAGCAGCAAGGAGTTCTATAAGCCGAACATCAATGTAGCATACGCCGTCTATGCTAAGGCTGCCCTCACCCGCGAAGACTGGGCAAATGCTGCCAAGTATGCGAAGATGGCACGTGATGGTTATGCACTCATGAGCGTGAACGATTACAAAGCAGGTTTTAACACGCCGAACAGCGAGTGGATCTGGGGCGTTTACGAAGCAGAAGACCAGACGCTATACTACTACGGTTTCTTTGCTTACATCGGTTCGAACTCAAGTGCAAGCGTCTGTCGCGGATATCCTTTCTCTATCAGTAAGGAACTCATTGATCAGATTCCGGAGACTGACGTCCGTCGCGACCTCTATCTTGTGCCGACAGATGCTGAGTTTGCTGAGTGCATCGAATCAGGACAGACGACAGGAGCACTTTATACCCGCGCGAAGAGAGACTATGCAAGCTATATGTACAGTTCCTCACTCGTATTCGCATACATGCAGTACAAAATGCGTGCAGCCTTCATGGTTGGTGGTGGTAGTTTCCCACTGTTCCGTACAGAGGAGATGTACTACATCGAGGCTGAGGCTGACTGCCACCTGAATCAGGCAGCTCAGGCACAGCAACTGCTCTACGACGTAACATCTAAGTACGACCCATCATACCAGAAGTCAACGAAGACGGGTACTGCCCTTCTTGATGAAGTGAAACTCTATCGTCGCTTCGGTCTCTGGGGCGAAGGTTACGACTGGTTCGACCACAAGCGTTGGGGAGCTACCCTCAAGCGTACTGCTAAAGGCGCTGGCGGTAACTGGCACACCACTTTCGCTATCACCGTTGCACCAGACGGCGCTAACCACTGGACATGGGAACTCCCGAACAGAGAGACCGACTACAACAAAGGTCTGACATTACCAGAGCCTACTGATTAAGGATTTTAGATAAAGATTAACCTCTCGAGAGCAGGGAAGCGAGCAATTCGCTTCCCTGCTTTTTTTTGTACAAAAACTCTCCATTTTTTCTCCCCCTCTCCCTTTTTCATTCTTCTCTCCCTGTATTACCTTTCCCCGGAAGGTAGTTGCTGTTCAAGTGGGAGGATGCCGGATTACTAATACAACGAGAGATATAATTATTTATTATTCATTTATTAATTTTAAAAAGGAGAGTTTATGGTAAAGAAACTAACAATGATTCTCGCCGGTCTGTTCCTCAGTATAGGAATAGCAACGGCACAGACGCAAATCAGCGGTACCGTAGTTAGCGAAGAAGATGGCGAACCCATCATCGGTGCATCGGTGCTCGTTGAGGGTACCAGTGTTGGTGCAGCTACTGACATTGACGGTAAGTTTACGCTGACACTACCTGCGGGCAAGAGCAAACTGCGCATCTCGTACATCGGTATGGAGACGCAGGAGGTAACGGCACGCAATGGTATGGTAGTACGTCTTGTAAGTGACTCGAAGGCTCTTGACGAAGTGATCGTCGTGGCGTTCGGTCAGGCTAAGAAATCGGCATTTACCGGTTCGGCAGCCGTAGTTACTTCAGAGAAGATTCAGGCACACACCACCTCGAACGTAGCCAATACGCTCGTCGGTTCTGTTCCCGGTCTTCAGATGCGTGGTAGCTCAGGTGCTCCGGGTGCGGGTGCAGGTTCGATGAACATTCGTGGTATCAGTTCGCTCTATGCAGGTACTGACCCGCTGATTATCGTCGATGGTGCGCCTTACACGGCAAGTCTTTCAAACATCCCGACGAGCGACATCGAGTCGGTGACGGTGTTGAAGGATGCTGCCAGTGCAGCACTTTACGGTGCCCGTGGTGCTTCAGGTGTGATCCTCGTGACCACGAAGAAAGGCAAGAGCCACGATGCCATCATCAATGTTGACATGAAATGGGGTGCCAACAGCCGCGCCATTCAGGACTACGATGTGATCAGCACACCGCAGGAGTATATGGAGGCTTACTACGCACTGCGCTACAACCAGCGTTTCTATGGTCAGGGTTATTCAGCTGCTGCTGCCAATGATTGGGCAAACAGCCAGACGTTGAAAGACCTTTCCTACAACATTTTCAATGTTCCTGATGGCGAAATGCTTATCGGCATGAACGGAAAGATTAACCCGAATGCCACTATCGGTCGCAGCTATTTGGCAGAAACAGGTGAGACTTTTTACATGCAGCCGGACGACTGGACGAAGTTGGCATACTCAAACGCTCTGCGCCAGGAGTACAACGTGAGTGCCAATGCTGCCAATGAGCGCGGTTCGTTCTATGCCAGCCTTGGTTATCTGAACGAGGACGGTATCATCGAGTACAGTGGTTTCGAGCGTATCAGCGCACGCGTACGTGCCGACTACCAGTTGAAGAAATGGTTGAAACTGGGTGCCAACGTGAACTTTGTTCACTCTCACACCACTTCCAACCCGAACATGTCAACCGACTGGGGTTCAACCAACCTGATGTACTACACATCAATGATTGCTCCCATCTATCCGGTTTATGTCCGCGTATTAGATGCTAACGGCAATCCCGTTATCCGTACCGATGAGTTCGGCAATCAGCAGTATGACTATGGTATTGGTAACACGAACTATTTTGGCTATGACCGTCCGTTCTTGAGCACAGGTAACCCGCTCGGTTCAAACCGTTACAACAAGGTTTACAGCAATGGCAACCAGTTCAACGGTAGCTTCAACGTAGATATCATGCTGTTCCCCTGGTTGAAATTCAACAATACCAGCACGGCAATTCTCGGTCAGACCAGCTATTCTAACTATCAGAACCCGTTCTACGGACCGAAAGCCGGTGTGAACGGTGAAATCACGAAGTACCAGAGCAACACCATGCGCCAGAACCACGTTCAGACGCTGACCTACTTCAACAAGTTCGGTGAGCACGACATTCAGGTGATGCTCGGTCATGAGTACTATTACACCAAGACGAAGTATCTCGAGGCAGCACGCACCGGTGGTTTCTCTCCTGAGATTCCTGAACTGAATGCTTTCGCTACGATGTCTGGTTCAAAATCTTACACCTCTCGCTACAATGTGGAAGGTTACTTCGGAAACGCACAGTACAACTACATGCAGAAGTACTTCGCTTCAGCTTCTTATCGTCGCGATGCTTCTTCTTACTTCGCAAAGGAAAACCGCTGGGGTGACTTCTGGTCAGTGGGTGCAGCGTGGATTATCTCTAAGGAGAGCTTCATGGAGAGCACCAAGTCTTGGCTCGATATGTTGAAACTGAAGGTGTCTATCGGACAGCAGGGTAACGACAACATCGGCAACTGGGCTTACATTGACCTCTACTCTCTGAGCAAGTCTTCGGACACAAGCATGGCACCGAGTTTCTACCGTGTGGGTAATAAAGACATCACTTGGGAAACGACGACCAACTTCAACGTAGGTCTTGAGTTCGAACTCTGGAAGGGACGTTTGGTAGGTAACTTGGATGTTTACAGCAAGAAGACCACCGACCTGCTCTTCTGGCTCTCTATTCCTGAATCGGCAGGTTCTCGCGGCTACTATGGCAACGTCGGTGACATCCGCAACTCGGGTATTGAGTTGGAACTCACAGGCCATATCGTTCGCACGAAGGACGTCAACTGGTCTGTAACTGCTAACCTCGCACACAACTCTACCAAGATTCTCAAATTGCCAGCATCTAAGATTACAGAGAACGGCGGTTTCTATGAGAGTGGCTACTGGTATGCAGAGGGACAGCCGATGTACAACAACATGAGCTATGTCTATGCAGGTGTGAACGAGCAGGGTGAAGCACTCTACTACTACGATGCAAACCTCAGTCCTGCAGGTGGCACTGTAGCCGTCAACAACATCAGTAAGGCTGCTACGGAGAAGTCAGGCACTACCACCAATATCGGTGAGGCAAGCCGCTATGCAACAGGCTGTGTACTTCCGAAACTCTTCGGTGGTTTCAGCACCATGTTCCGCTGGAAAAACTTCGATGCAAGCGTGACGTTCGACTATCAGCTCGGCGGCAAGGTTTGGGACAGCCGTTATCAAAACCTGATGAGTCCTCCGACCGATGCCAGCAACGCCGGACGCAACTATCACAAGGATTGGGTGAAGGCTTGGACACCTAACAACACCGACAGCGATATTCCGCGCTGGCAGTTTGGTGACCAATATTCAGCAGCATCTTCTGACCGCTGGCTGACAAATGCAAGCTACCTGAACTTCCAGTCGTTCAACGTAGGTTACACCCTTCCGAAGAATCTGACCAATAGAATCAAGATTTCCACAATCCGTATCTATTGCGCAGGTGAGAACTTGATTTTCTGGAGTGCCCGCAAGGGTCTCGACCCACGCTACTCGTTCGACGGCAATACATCGGTTAACGTTTATTCGCCGGTACGCACCATCTCCGGAGGTATTCAACTGACATTCTAATTTAATTATAAGGAGAAAAGATATGAAAAAGAAAATATTATCAATCATTACCGTTGCAACATTATTGTTCTCCGTAACAAGTTGTATTCAAGAGATCGATCCTCAGACAAACACGGTAACGACAGACCAGGTGGCAAATGCTCCTGGAGCCTTCCAGAATGCCGTGAATGCCATTACGGCTTCACTCTGCGGAAACTTCGTCTATGCTCCCAGTGAAACCCGTCCTTACGACATCGGTCTGCCGGGATTCTACCTCGTGCGTGACGTGATGGGACAAGACGTGGTTTACTACTATCAGAACTGGTTCTCCAGTTGGTATCAGGGTACTTACTTAGGCCCGTCTTACGCTTACACACAGTTGCCTTGGACCTACTACTATAAGTGGATCAAGAGCTGTAACGAAGTGATTTCACTCGCTGGCGAAGAGCCGGAGGCTGACAAGATTCACGGTGCCGGCATCGCTCACTGCATGCGCGCCTACTTCTATCAGGACCTCGCTCAGATGTTCGCACCTGAGACTTATGCCAAGAACAAGAACGCTGAAACCGTGCCCATCGTGACCGAGAAGACGGCTTTGGCTGAGCTCGCAGCGAACCCACGTGCTACCAACGAAGCGATGTGGGCGTTCATCATCGAAGACCTTGACAAGGCTGAGCAGTATCTCGAAGGCTATACCCGTTCAGATGTCTATACACCTGACAAGAGCGTGGTTTACGGCTTGAAGGCACGCGCATATCTTATCATGGAAGACTGGGCAAATGCCGAGAAATATGCTAAGCTGGCACAGGCTGGCTACACCATTATGGATGAAGCTACCTACACAAGCTGGGAGACAGGTTTCAACACCCCGAACAGCTCTTGGATGCTCGGTCTGACCTACAAGTCTGACGACCCGAACATTTTGGAGAACGACGCCGACTCTTCATGGGGCTCGATGATGTGTATGGAAATCAACCCGACCGTTTCCGGTTGCGGATATGCTGCCAACTACCACCAGCCGTTCACCATGGACCGTCACCTCTTCGAAACCATTCCTGCAACGGACTGGCGCAAGAAGTGCTTCCTCGATTTCGCAATCGACGAGACCACCACACGTGGTAGTGACGAGCGCCTGGCTATGCTGGCAGAATACACCAACCACCCCGATTGGATTGACTACAACTGGCCACACTCTCAGTATCCGTTCGTAGGCGGTATCAACATGAAGTTCCGCACTGGTGGCGGTGAGGCAGGTCGTGACAACCAGTACGTCGGTTTCACCATCGCCGTTCCTATGATGCGTGTTGAAGAGATGAAACTCATCGAAATCGAGGCTGCCGGCATGCAGAACGAAGGCCGTGGCATCCAGCTGCTGACCGAGTTTGCAAAGACTCGTGACGCCAGCTTCACTTACGATGCTGCTCAGCACAACGAAGCATACGGCAACACCACAACATCAGCGTTCCGCAACGCCGTATGGTGGCAGCGCCGCGTAGAACTCTGGGGTGAAGGATTTGCAACGTTCGACATCAAACGCCTCAACAAGGGTATCATCCGCAACTATGCAGGAACCAACCACCCGGAAGGCTATCGCCAGAACACTGCGACTACACCTGACCGTATGACATTCTGTATCGTACAGACGGAGACCAACTACAACACTGCTTGTACGAACAATCCTACTCCGGTAGCTGTCAATGGAGACTCTCCAGCACATGCATGGTAATACAAACACATTTAAAAGAGTAAGAATATGAAAAAATACATTGAAAATCTGGTTCTTGTGCTGTTCGCACTCTTAGTGTTCACAGCATGTTCAGACGAGCAAGGAACGGAAGTTGGAAACGATTCACAGCCGAAAGTGACGCTCTACAAATATGATGCTCAGCCACCTTTGAACGGCGACAACGATGTAATCGTCAGAGTTGCTGCCAACAATAAGGTGCAAGAAGCATACTACTTCGTGGAATCTATCGAAGGCAAGGAAGCTCGCGGCATGACTCCTGATGAATATGCAAGCTTTGTCGTTGCAAACGGACAGAAGATAAGTGAAATCAATGGTGCATCAGATACAGACTTGATCATCAAAGATTTGAAAGGTGATGTCATCATTACCGTCGTTGGTGTGAGTGGCAATAACAAACATTCTTCTTTCGTGACATTCAAGGGTCTCGACTGGGTAGATATTGCTGAAGGTACTTACTATTTCGCCGTAGCTAACATCAAAAACATGATGGGCGCAAGTAAGGCTGCAACATTGCAATATTGTGCAAATGAAGAAGGACTGTACCGCATCAAAGACATTTATGGTGAAGGCTATTCACTGAAATTCAGAGATACGGGCGACACAGCCTCAGATTCTGGTGGCGAATATAAGGTCCTCAGCATTCCCGCACAACCCACACCGCTTACTTTTGGTAACTATGGTGCTGTCAGCGTTCGCGACGTAGCAACATGGCAGAATGATGATAGCTGGTTAACAGATAACGGAATGTACGAAGACAACTCATGTTTCTTCCGCCTGCAGTATTTCGTTTCTGCTGGTAGCCTCGGCTATGGATGGGACAAGTTTGAACCTGGCGTATAATCATGTCAGCTAAATAGAAGTGAGAGGTGGACCCGAAAAGTCCACCTCTTTCTTTGTTCTGCCGGATTCGTTTGTGCTCCTTTCTGCTGGAATTGCCTGTGCGTAACGTATTTGAATTAAGAATTATGATTAGGGTTGTCTGCCTCACGTAGGGGCGGATCGGTGTATCTGCCCGAATGAAGAGACCCCACCCCTGCCCCTCCCCTAAGAAGGGAGGGGAGCGCCTGACGGGAGTGTGCAACTGACCCGTTCTGTCGGATTTGCAATCCGACAGCAAATAAGATATCAGGATTTACAATCCGCTTAATATGATTCCCGCTTTATCGGATTACAAATCCTTATAATAGTTGCGTCTG
>Ga0256405_10001856_pt1 | contig 53828 bp, 53 predicted proteins | sample RumenRJG_02DNA_FD_189096 | JGI IMG/M metagenome (GOLD analysis project Ga0256405, IMG submission 189096) | Bovine rumen microbial communities from Lethbridge, Alberta, Canada - RJG_02 | ecosystem: Host-associated > Mammals > Digestive system > Stomach > Rumen | place: Canada: Alberta... | reverse complement strand
AACCTCTTGATAGCTTTCCCATATTTTCTCAAAATCATTGCTACTTGCCATAAATCATTTTTTGAATTCATGGCGCAAAGGTAGCCATTATATATTTGAATGCCTAAAAAGCAATTGAGTGCTTACCGATAGGATAGCAAATCCCCTTTATTACTTCTTTGCCTCATCCATGGAATCATTGAACATATCCTTAATCTCCTGCTCAGAGAGCTTTTCATCAAAGTTATATTCTTTCTCTTCTGCCAGGGCTAGTAGAGATTGGCATTCAGCCAAATAATCGCTTCTAATGTCCTTCAGGATAGCCTCATAATCTTTTCTTTTTCCTTTTTGAATTCTTAAGCCGCCCTTATCTCCCTTGCAATGCTCGAAAAATCTGATTAACTCCTTGAGAGCATCATCTATAGCAGACTTATATAGCACTTCATAATCTATCTTCTTGAATTCACTCAGTGCCTCCATGATACAATTAATACCCTCCATAAGCTCACCAGTATGAGCGTTATCTGCGGCATCATTCATCATGTCTTTTCCTCGCATCATGAGTGACACATCATCTGGTAGCCCTCCTACAACCTCTAAAGTCGTAGCGCTAGCTGTCTCTTTCGAAACGCTTTCTGCAATGCCAAGAGCAACCCTCTTTGCCTCTTCCTGCGCAACTTTCCGAGCAATAGTCCGGGTTATGGCTCTAGAAATCTTTTCTATCTTCTTGTCCACAAACACATACTGCCCCACCTGAGCACCGATTAATGCAGTAACAAGCAATGCCAGTATACCAACAATCACGCCCATATAGTCGAACTTCAAATTCTGTGTCGGACAGTAATTCGCTAACACAATAATACTTATCGTCAGTGATATCACACTAACGCTAAGACTTATCCATATAAGAGTTTTATTGCTCAGCATAAAATTATATTACTACGAATTCAAAAAGCCATAAATCTCCTCCATGTACACTGATGCGGCCTTGAAACCACCGATAAAGAGCATCAGACAGCCATTATTCGAGACCATCGGGGCAGTCCTGCTAAAGTTCTTGAAGCTTGCAGCGGCCTCGTATGTAGAGGTTTCTCCAGTCATCCTGCATAGAAAGTAACCCATCCTGTGATTGAAATCATCATCAGCAACACGCTGCACCATCATCTCTTTTATCAATTCCTGACGATCATCGGGATCAGTCACATCAGTGATTGCATCATCACTCACTTGCAAAGGCCACCAGTCTATCAACACCACCCTTTTACTGTTCCCATGTATCAGTTCCATTCGCTCTATGATTTGGTTCACATACAAATCACCAAACGAATAACCAGCTATCAGCAAAGCATTACTATCCATGATGCACTTATACAGATAACCATGATAGAAGTCAAAAGGAACAATATTCAGCTTATCATTCTTCCTAAGACCAGTGATAATCGGCGTATTCTCCAACTGCTCTCCAGCCTGATTTGACATCCAACTCTTCGACGATCCCATATAATGATCTCTCACGATATTATAAGAAGGATACTTATACAAGTCATGGAAATCATATTTCAGTACTTCATCCTTATAGACCGACTCTTTATACCTGCTATCATGAAACTCTATACATCCATGCATATGGCACATCGTTGACCATCCATTTTCATTCCTCCAAAGCTTCATCGGGTTGAAATGCTGAAACTCGGGCTGACCTTGTATGTCTTCAAATCCATCCTCACAGTGGTCCATACTATGCTCAATAGTCGTATCGTAATTCAAGTTGAACACATCCCACGTCCCTTGATAGCATCTCCAGAAATCGCGATACCACCTATTAAAAGATTCATCTGCCAGATACGGAGCGTTATAACCATTAACAATATCCATCACCTTCAGAAGGAATGCATGCATAGCTGGCCTAATATCATCCAAGTCAAAATTATGACTGGGCGATGTCAAAGGAGCAAAGACCGGGAAAACATTAGGATTCTTAGGAGGATTAGCAGGATCCTTCCAAACCCATCCATAAGCATAACACATTTCCAAGGCATGGAACAAATGCTCAAAGTTAACAGACACAGGATACTTCGACTGACGCAAGATATCATAGATATCCTTGATGATGGTGATAGGATTATCGTCTTTAAAACCTTTCACCTCCATTTTCACCACCTCATCCGTGATATATTTCGTAGAAGGCTTGGGCATCCCTTCTGGCAAATCAAAGTCCAATATGGCCCCAGCCCCTACAATTGTGGTTATTCGCTTTTCCATTATCATTGAACTACTATTAGTAGTACAGCCCCTTTAACAACTCACCTACTTTAGATCCTTCAAACCACTTCTGCATTTTAATAAAGAAGTCTAGGAAGTAATCGTCCTCCCGCTTGGGAAACAATGCACTGAAATAATTCTTTGGCAGGAATTCCTCCCAAGTAGCATCAACATGAAATGCACACATCAACTGCAGAGCTATTTGATTCTTTGCCAAGCCCCATCCGCCATGATGGAACCATGCATTCTGTGCAAGAGGACGGTGGTTACCTGCATATTTCTCCAAACCGAAATTATATTTCGAGATTGCTCTTTTATCACACCGGAAAACGTAAATGGCAGCATCTTTTGCTTCTTTTCCAATCACTTCACTTGATGTAGTACCATCTCCACCAGCTTTAAGATAGTTGATAGCAAACCAAAGTGCAGTTTCTAATTTGTCTGTCAGATCGATACCTACGCTTGGCAATCCATAGTGCTGGGCTATTCCAAGGGAAAATAAATGGAATTCTTCCATTGACCGGAGATATGGTGGCATCGTACCATTATTGTCATGATTTAAGTCATTAAGCAATATGGACGCTAACTGATGCCACGCTGAACAGAGTGTGATATATTCAGATTTTTGATTCGGCCTTAAATAACTGGGTAAGAAAGAAGGCTCTTTGGCCTTACTATCACCAAATAGCCATAATCTGTCTTCATCAGCCCTCGGAATTGAATAGTATTTGTTCTGACCTCTGAATAAGATAATATTGTCTGGATTATCGGCAGCAATGACAGAGGTGAAAAGTCTCACATCATCCAATCCATTCACCTTAAACACCGGAATCCTACGATATGGCACTCTGAATTCATCAACAATCTCCGGATATACCTTAAGTCCATTATAGTAATAAGGTATTTTGGACGTCTCTCCATAAGGATATTTTAAACAATCCTGAAAGGATAAAGTAAAAAAGCGCCCATAATAGTCATCGCATAACACATCAGAAGTACCATTATCTGCAGCTGGTTCTCTCTGCATTAATGCCGCTATGCTACACTCGTCAACTATTGGATAGCCGTTATATAGAGTTCTTGCCTGAAATTCCAGGCTGTCACGCTTATAGTTTTTCATCCTACACAGATTCTGGAGGGGGAATGTAACAAATCAAGTTTTTCAGCAACCCAATACTGGGCATATTGAGAGAAGAATGAAGGCGAGTAAGGTTCGAGATAAAAATTTGTACCCTCCTTATCATTGTATTCTTTGGCCTTCATAAACATTTTGCATGCTTTCACTATTTCTGTATGGAACTGGCTAAGAGGATAACGAATAATATCCGCAACAAAATCCGTAGTAAACACTTGCAATCCTGTTGTAGCAAACTTCACACTTTTTTCTTTCTGATATGGATGAACACAGGCTTTTTTAAATACATCTACCATGTCTCCATTGAAATAGGCAAGCAGGCTGTCTTCAAGATCATGACTAATCGAGGCATGACTCATCATATCAAATATAAGCCCATCATATTCATACTTTTCCAGAAATGCCCTAATTTCATCTGTATTTTCTGCCACAGGCAGTAATAGAGTCGCTTCCTGATTATGGTATAGGTGAGCCTCTAACTGCTTATAGATATAGTAAATATCCACTAAGCATAATCTTGCATTGAACTGTTCATACAGCAATGCTCTTATAGAAGGTTCATTTGAGAATCTGCTCATTTTGTTGCCTTTTTATTGATTCCGATTGTTACATTTTCCCCAATACATTTATTTACCCCTCAGCCTCAAACTTCCTTACCGTCGCCTTCAGCAGTTTCTTATTAATCCGTTTCTCTGTCGTAAAGTTCCTGGCCGTTCCTATATTCCTTCCTTCATCATACACCCTATTGGCAAACCCCTTCCTCAGCAACTCACACTTATCCCATTCTAACCCTAGGAAAGGTCTTGGACAATATGCAGAAATCCGCCTCCAGTAATACCCAATCTGGCTTTTCTCCGTTGCCTCATAGATGGTCTGAAAAGCTCTCCTATATAAAGAAAAAGCTAATTCATCTTTCTCCAAATTATACGAAAGCAAAAACAGAAATACTGCATATTCTAATTTCGCCCCTAATTCCACTGGTGCGCTCTGTAGTACGCGCCACTTCGTATTCTCCGATCGCTTAACCATTTCCGACTCCGGATCAATAGATTCCAACACAAGCGAAACAATCTGCTTACTAACAGAACCCTGTTCTCCGAGCCAGCTAATAATAGCTTGCGGATTCCTCTTACAAAAACCAACCCATTCGCTATTCAAGTAATGTCCTTCATTCAATTCAAACAGAATTTCTGCCGACATATCCAATACATGACTTGACAACGTTTCAATTTGGAGTGTATCAGCAGCATAATTGTATTCCAGCATCTTCTCTAACAGTGGTCTCCAATATAGATATTCCTCAGGAACCTTCTTAAAGAAAAAGCCGACCAACTCCGTAAACTTCTCCTTCCCCGTATTCAGCCAAAAATCATTATTAAGAGCCTTATCATTTTTCTGCGCGAGATAGCAAAACAGTTTCCAATGCTCTTCAATCAGGCTCTCCACTTGCAGCTGATTATACTCTATATCAACATTGTCTAGCACTGTCTGCTTATATGGATTATTCTCTTTACACTCTAATAATCCTTCCAACAGCGATGCCATCTCGTTTACTGGCTGCGATTTAAAATACACCTTTGCTCTTACAGCGAAGTCCAATTTCTCATAATCAAAAGCCTCCCAGTATTTCGTGATGGCCATTTCGTAAATAAACGACCGCTCATCAAAATAATACTTGGTAATAGTGGGATCCAACATCGCCGACTTAAAGTTGGCCCCCTCTACCTTCGAAGCAAAGGCCTCTGCCAATATTCTCAAAGTCAATCTGAATTTTATAATATTGTCCTCACCAGGATCCCTCAGCCGGTCCAATATCATATATACCATCACCACAGCAGCGTATGCATCCATTCTGCCCCCAATGTCCGATGCAAATCGATGCAAGAGCATGGGTACGTTCAGTTTTTCCTCCTGTATAGACTGGGCGACATACTGGCACCAATCAATGCCTTCCTCAACATCTGCAATCTGAGAGTTAATTTTAGGTAGATTGTTCCTGTTGTTAACTATAAATTGCAGATCAAACAGTTTATTTTCATACTTTCTGATTCTTCCCGTTCCTGAACACATCGACATCTTCGACAAGATACCTATCGGCAGATGATTCATCAGGGAAAGCAGGAATATCTGATAGTAACTGGTAGGCTGATCAACGACAAAAACCAAAGGCTCATCTTTTTTCAATAAGACATGAAACCAATGGGCTAATGAAGGCATTTTAAAAGGCGACGGCATCAAAGTCTTCTCACCTATTTCTCCCTTGATCTCTAAAAGCTTATTATAGTCTGTATACTTATCACGCTGCGGTCGGACAAAAGCGAAAAATAAGGCTCTATAATCAAAGAAATCGGAACCTTCCGACATATCAAGCAGCAACGAGTGAGTCCACACACATCCTGGTCTTTCCATTTCGTTGGCATACCACGTCTTTGCTATCACATAATACGGGCTGTCAGGAAGTGGATAGGCAGTAATATAACTACTGTCATCTTCCTTTCTCGCGTACTCATCCCAATCACTCAACACGGCCATCTTCTTTCTGTCGCGCTGAGTTAGTGTCGAAATGGAACTTGCCAATAGTATATGACCTTCACTATAGCCGTGAAGTGTCTGATGTATCTTCATTGCTGATTATTCGTAAGATAATCAAGTGGGATTGAGAGATCGTATTCTTTTTCTGTCGTAAATATATACGCTCTTTTCCCATCTACTGTTATTTTGTCCAGACTTCCAGTATGCTCGTCGTATTTCAGTCCCTGTGCACTGACGCCATAGAACTTATAGTCTTTAAAATGGTATCTCACATAATTATACAGGGCAGAGCACTCACTCTTCATATATTCTTCTATACTCGGGTATGTAGATTCTATCATATCCCACGATGATACCGCAACGGCTAATCTGACATCACCTATCAGATTTCTCAGATACTTCAACACAAGTATGGCCTTAACCACATCGTTAACTTTTTCAATCGATAATGATACGGCACTTTCTTCTTGCTGATTTACAGCACCACCATCTGTAGATACAATATTCTGAACATGATCTTTCAACACAGGCTTAACAATGTCGTTTATAAAAAAGAAGATGCCTGATGCACCCTTACAGAATTCTGCAAGCCCTTCATTGAAATCGTTATTGATAATATCCTGATACATCTCCCCTTTCATATCTGGTATGGTAATGTTGATGACATCATCATTCCTATTCTTCAGAGGCCAATTAATATACTTGGGTTCATCATCCGTTGAATGGTCAACCACTTTGCCTTCCAGCCATTGCCTGGTTACCTTATTGACATACTGAAGTTCTGAGGTTTTTCCTGCGTATGACAGACTAAAATCTCCTCCTGTCTGAATGGCACCATTAAGTGCTGCTATATACGTCGTCTTCCCTGCATTAGGAAGTCCCGCTATCAATATCTTTATACCGTCCATATACTAGTCATTTAGTTCTTTTTTTACCCAATTGAGATCATCGGTAGTCTTTTCAACCTGATTGGTTAACGACATGATATCTTTGCATAATTTACTCATAGATGCAAAGTGGTCAGAGGCCCCTGTGGAATCTATCTCGTATTGATGAACCATCATTCCCTTAAACACATCTTCAAAGAAATCTATCATGATCTTCTTATTCTCTTTATAGGTCTCTTCTTGGTCCCCAACCATATCATGCTTGTTGAAAACTAACGATACCCTGTTCTTATTTGATATCATCTTATGGCCAACCAAATCTTTTACCAACCCGTTATAGCTATATTTTACCGATGCCATCGAATGAAGAAGTTTCTCTGTATCAATAAAGAACAATATGTGATGAGCTAGTGACAATATCACATAATCCTTTATCTCTTCTTCAGAACCTGTAAAATCAGCATAATCCTCTCCCGATTTGTCTGAAAGAATTAGTTTATATCTCCCATTTTCCTTTGAATCCAAGGAAAGAGCCAACAGTGAGTCCTCTCCTTTTATAGTTCGTTTACTAGTCTCTTCCATCGGAGTATTTAGCGACCTGATAAGAAATCTGCGTTCAAAACCGATAAACGTATCACTGTCATACATCACATGGTCGCAAAACTCTACATTCGTTAGTAATTGATGATACAATGTACTTACAAAAGTAGTCTTTCCATAGTCAACGAATCCTACTATGGCCACGATATTCAGTCTTGAGCCATCAGCTATTTTGTTTACATTATGTTCGTTCAGAGCATCACAATAATACTCTTCAGCTACCATGGCTTTCTCTGCCATTTTGGTCTTTTGGCCATTGCCGACCTCGGCCTCTGTGGCTACTACCTTCGTAGCTTCTGGGTTATTTTTCTTTCCGGTTATCACATCGGTTGCCTTATTATCAATTGCCATCTTTTACCTCCTCTCCTATCTTGTTTTCTTCCATCATTCGTTCTGCTTGTAACTCATAGTACAGATAAACCGAGAAATCCATCAGTTCTATCTTATTCCCATCACTCATTACATTGCAGATATCCTCCTTTCCCTTAATAAGACTAAGAATTATTGATGTTGAATTAAAAACAGTTTCGCTTTCTGCATATATTGGGGTCAATTCAGCGACAATATCCTTAATCTCAACAGCGATATTATCGATACCTGATTTCGCAAATAACTTCTTTATCGTTTGTGCAGGTTTCTTGTCAACAAACATCCAAGGACTCTCATTCACAAGATTATCTACAAGGTCAAAGACTATCCTGATATCGCTCCCTTCTGTAAGTGTCAAATTATCAACAAGATTTTGGTACCTATAGCTGGCAGCATCATACATCAGGCTCTTTATTTTTTCCGCGTCACCAGCTTCTTTAAACACAAATTGTGTCGTTTCCGATGGCGCATCTAAAAATCTGGGGAGTAACCTCTCTGCTTCGTTTTCCACAAATGTCTTTTCTTCATCCAAATACATCGTGTACTTACCAAAGATTGGCAAAATAACTTCCGGGCGTATCACATGTCCCACGCCTTTCACAACTCCAAGCAATGCATTCTTCAGCATCAGCGAGAATGTAGCTTTCTGCCCTTCAGTTTCTGCTTCGTCAATTAGAAGCAGCACAATGTATTCTATCAGTACAGGCATTATCACCCGTGCAGATAACTTTCCCTGCAAGTCATGATCTTCCATATATTGCAAGAGTGCGCCCTCAATATCCTCATCATTCTTCCTTAATAAAAAACAAAAGATGAGTTCTGCCATTCGGTCATAGTCTACTCCAGACATCTGACTCCGGCAGAAATCATCCAGCATAGAGGCGATGTCCTCTTCAAAAGGAATGACAAGTACCTCTTGCGACATTTTTAGCAAAACACTTTTATCCATATCGGTTTCTATTTTAGTTGTTCATAAAGCTCTGTATATCGGTCATCTTTTCTCAAACGGCAGAAAAACTCCTCAAAGTCTGCTATCTGATTATGTTTTAAGTCAAAGTCAGGATACATCTTTTTAATAATGCTCTCTCCATGTGGTTTTGTCATCAGTTTTATCTCTATGCCTCTGGCTGTCTCGTTGGCAGGTAGCGTCAATTGCTTTCGCTTGGGTTGCTTTCCTGAGATATTATCCTTTACATTGATTTGATAACTCATGGGCTTATCTTTATTGAATACGCCATCTTCCTCATCCGTCCATGCCCATTTATAGGGGATTATCTCAACATGAAGAATATCATTCTCCACGTCCATCTGAATAATATTGAAGATAGGATTATAAGCATTATCCTTCTCTACTTCGCTGGCTGATGGTTGTAATGCACCAGAAAAAACTTTCAATGCTCCTCCGTTTTGAGCAGATTGTTTATGTATATGCCCATAGAATTGTACGGCAAATTTCTTGTCCATACTATTCTCAATTTCATCTCCATCTTTAACGAAATTCAAAGGATGGTGCATCATGGAGATATTGATTTCTTCCCTATGTTTACTGATATTATACATCTGTTTCGACAGATACTGCAAATGTTCTTTTTCTTTAGGATTTTCTGGATCATCAACATCTTCCCAGTCCGACACTAGACAGGAATTAAGACCATAGAGCACGATCTTATATCCGCCCAAGTTTCCTATTTCGTCATTCCAGTACAGTTTGTCATTGGTCGCCAGTTTCTCCCCCAAAAGTGCTTTCTGGGCTCCATTTGAGGCACAGCGATACAAGTTTGCATATTTAATGTAATCCTCAAACGGCAATACAAACTTTTGCAAAGACTCAACTTCTTCCTGACATATTTGTGACAGCAAATGATCTCCATTTTTTCCATACAACAGGCCATCCATCATGAGCGCCCTTGTATTTCCATCCTTCGCATCTCTATTCTTATCATGATTACCAGGCACCATAAACACCTGTTTACTCTCACATCCCGTTTTGGCAAGAAGGTTAGAAATAAACTCTTTAGCCTTTTCCTCATATTCGGCTTGTCTTCCCGAAAATGCAATATCCCCACAAATAAGTATGGCATTGACAGATTCGCTTTGGCAATAGTCCTCTATTGTCTCAATCATTCTCACCCTCATCTGAGAGTATTCATCCAATTCATCAGGCTTTTTCCTAAAATGGATATCTGAGAGTTGTAAAAATGTCAGCATATTATATATAGTTGCATTGATAAACAATATAAGTCACAAACACGCCACCCATACGGTCCCCCCACTCCTCAGGGTCACCCCATCACCAAACAGGGAGGAAACTGGTCGCGATATGATTGCCACACACCTCATGGATGATTGACGTCCAAATGCACCGATGATTAGTAGTAACAGATTACAAAGATAAGGATTTCTTATGAATAATCCAAACTTTTCTCCAAAAAAAAATCATACAAAGCCAAAATCGCCCCGAACTGTGACACTCTGGTTGGCCATTTTACACACATTGGTACCGATTCGAGTGATATATTGGTATCGGTTCAAACGCTATCGCAGTGCCGTTATCCTATCAAAATTCACAGAAAGGTCGTAAGCATTCGATTTCTAAGATAAAACCAAGAGAATGCCCGTTAATAAAGTTTAAAGGGCGTTCTTTTTTCTTCTTTCATGACATTATCCATGATTTATACAGTAACGGAAGACTTCGTTTTCGTTACTTTCGGTTCGCGGTTCATCTATCACCTTTACTGGCTCTTTGCTAGATTTCTACCTGGAGCAACCGCATATACTCACCTCCAGACTCTCGGGGCAGATCGGCACACGTCTGCCATAGTTCACTGGCGGCAGTATTTAAAAGCGTTATATCGTAGTAAACTGTCTGTATGAGTGTTTCTGCTTGACAACAGCAAACATTCTCAAGACGAGTTTAAACTTTACAGCGTTCATAGCTTTGCGGATGGTGTCCGCATCTTCCTTACCATTACATTTCCTTTCGTAAAACTGTTTGAGTTCGACATCATGTACGACAGCAATCTTGGCAGCCTGTGATATATCAGCTTTCGCTGTCAGATCGCAGTGCTTGCGTGGCTTTGGCTTCCACCTCACAGTAGTGCCTGATGTCTTCGTGTGAGGAGCAACACCAAGGTACGAAGCATAGTCTCTTGCTGTCTTAAATGCGGTAAAGTTCTGAGTAATGACAATGGCGTTAACGGCATTGACGAAGGCAATACCTGTAATGGAGGTAAGATAGAGATAGTTCTCCATGAGCGACTCGTCATTCCGGATGATCTCTCGTATCTTCTCCTCAATGGAGTAAATTTGCTTGTCAAGCATTGCAATCATCTTGTCCAAACGTTTCGCCTCTTCCTTGCCTACGACCTGCTTGCGGTTCATGTAGCAGACCCTGTCCTCGACATAGAACTTGCGTTCCCTGTGCAGGTTGCGTAGCTCCTCCATCGTATTGTCTGGCACACGGCCCATCTTGATGGTGTCCTTGAAACGAAAGAGGTAGTCAGCGATCTTAGCTGCATCTAGACGGTCGTTCTTTTCACGAGGCTGGATGGGATAGTGCTTGATGACTGCAGGCTCCAGCATCGTGTACTTGCAACCCTTCTTGTCAAGGAAATGCTGTAGGCCATCGGAGTAGAAACCTGTGTGCTCCATCCCATACGTGCATGTGAAAGCATCCACATCGTGCACCTTGAGCCATCTGAGCAGCTCACGGTAGCCCTGCTTGTCGTTGTCCACCTGGGTATGAATAAACCCCTTCAAGTCACTGTTTTCAACGAAAATGGCCACGTCGAGCCACTTTTTTGAGACATCAATGCCTACAAACCATTCTTTTTTCATAACTTTGCAGCGCGTTTAAGCGAGGTACAAGCCGAAGATAACTGGTTTTAAGGCAGCATCCTTTAAAAGGACTCCGTCACGTGGAGCGACCTATATTTCTAAATTGCCGTGCCAGCGTCTGAAGGAGGGGAAGACCAAATCGCGGAAAGAGCTTTATCTAAGCCAATAATGGTTCACTGGCCCCTCCCGGCTTTCACCTCTGTCCTACAAATTTGTTGCAAAGGTACGACAAATATAACAAAAAAGAAAAACAAGGAGACTGCCTAAATCGAATGTAAACATAAAAATGCTAAAAACTACAATAGGCCTATGCCTCCATATATAAATGCTCCTGTTTTGCTTCATGTTATCGTATGATTCCTACCTCTTTTTATTACTTTTATATCCTTTGGTATTCACGTAAGGTTTACCTCTTTTCACCACAGCAAACATCCTTAGTACAATCTTGAACTTGATGGCATTTAGGACACATCCGGTATGCTTCCCTTCGGCTTTCTTGCGCTGCCAATATTCCTTAATATCGGGATCGAATGTGATGGCAGATAATACACTGATGGACAAATCTGCCTTGGCCTGTCGGAAACCTTGTTTTGATACCCTAGTTGCTCCTCTGATGCTTGTTCCGGATTCGTGGGGGAATGGCGCTATTGCAATGTAACTGGCATACTTTCTGGGGTTGGTGAAGGTAGTAAAGTTCTCTGTCAGAACAATGGTTGTAACAGCAACGACAAGACCAACACCGACTATGCTAATCAACAATTCATAGTTTCTCCTAATTTCAGGATCTGTATCAATGATTGCCTTCATCTCCGCATCCGTCTGCTTGATATTGTCTCTGAGATTCTCCACCTCATTCTTCTTTCGGATGCGGGAACCGACAGAGTCATATATAGAGATGTCACTCAATTGCTGTCTGTACAATACAGACTGTTTTACATACTGTCTTCGTTCTGCGAGAAGCCGCTTTAGCTTGAAATAGGCTGCAGACGGAAGCTTTGAGGGTTCCATGCTGTCATGGAACAATGAACAGTAGATCGCTATTCGGAAAGCGTCTGCCTTATCATTCTTTGTCTGCCTTATGCCTTTTATGCTTTGTGGTGGAGCGAAGTGGTGCATGAGCTTCGGATCCACTACGTAGTATATAATGTTCTCTTTCTCCAGCCAGGAACGAAAATCATGAGTATAAAGCCCGGTAGATTCCATGCAGATACGCAGACGTTTCTTCTCTGCATTCTTCAAGCGGAGCCACTTCCTCAATTCCTTATAGCCTGACTCATTATTACTTACCTTGACATGCCCTTCATTCCAGTCAATCTTACCTCGAAACAGAGCCACATCCAATGTGTTCTTCGATACATCAACACCAATACATTCAATTTCTTCTTTTCTCATAACTTTTTAGTTTCACAATTTCCAAAAACGGAAACTAAGAAACAGACTCTTACACATAGTCCCATACTGGTAATAGGGCATCCCTAAATGTTTCAACGGTTCGTTTCAATGCCTCTCTTGCTAGTATAACACGCCTCGAAGATCCTCTCTTGTGGGCTTTCTATTTCACCAGCCTTAAGAATTATTAAGAGTTCGTATGCTCTTAGTTTCCGGCTGCAAAACTAAAGGATAAACCACAGATTGTAATACCTCTATACCATAACAATAGCAGATACAATAACAGTTGTAGTTGTGTGCACTATTGCGACTGCAAAGGTACAACGAAACTACAACTGTTACAACGTGTATTTCAACGAATGCTTACGATCCGTTGTTTGAGCTCTGGTTAAAACGCGAATATGGGATCATTTAATAGTATAGACACGAAAGCCCCCGCTCACACGAGCGGAGGCTTTCAATGTCTTTTTCGACCCCCATTGCGGCTAGAATAAGTAGCTACAAAATTGCCAGAAGGCTCTAAGGTATTTTATCGCGCAGCCAAATAAAAACTCTATCGCGTGCCCCGCGATACCAAAACATCATCGCTCGCCCTTTAGGGCACAGGCTTTGCTCACATAATCGACCAGCGTTCAGCGTAGTCGATGAAAACAAGCGGGACCTTTCTTAAGACTCGCTTCGCTCATATAAGCGATCAAAGATCGAGCGGATGGTCCTATTATAAAAAACATCCCGACCCTTTGATGGGTCGAGGATACATTAATGTAAGAGCGACAGGCGGAGCGGTTAAGTCTCTTGCCAACGATTGGCGAGAGATTTAGAGAGTGGTTCGAAGCCTCTTCTTAAGGACAAGAAGAGGTTGGTGATGTTGGTGACCTGCAGGGCGTTGCCCTGCAAAAAAGGGTTTTAGGGTTTTACCCTATTAACATATTTCCCCCACTTCACCACCCCATAGTACATATTCCTAATAGTATATAGGCATGACACCACAGGATTCATCCTATCCTGATACGTCACCCTGTCTTTGCCACCTATCACAAATCCGCGATCGTGAGAATCCTTGTCAATAATCCCATATTGAGTATAGGAGAACGCATAGCCATGCTCCTCCATAAAACCGATCTGCTTTTCCAGTTTTGTCGGTTCCCAGATGTCTCCTGCATCAAGGAAAGCTATCCATCTCCCTTGGGCATTAGCCAAAGCGGAATTTCTTCTTGGAGTGTCATTATCTTCGCCTTGGAACAAAGATGTACGCACAAAACAGCCATCTTACTTTAGTATGTCAACATCCGAGATTGGTTCATACTTCCCATTCTTCATTTCCAATATCACAGTACCAGATTCCAATGCTTGTACCGTGTGCCATTGACCAGCAGGAATATTGAGAGCCACTACAGGTCCGTTGGGTGATAATTCTATCCGCTCAGTACAGGTTCGCTCTAAGTCATCATAAAATTCTTCCACCAACCTACCCCGCAAACAAACAACAGTTTCCGAGGTCTTCTGATGTCTATGAATAGGTAATGGAGAACCTGGCTCTATTGCATTCAGCATTCTCTGAGAAGTATCCTCAGCAGAGTCGCGCAAGTCAAGATTCATACGAAGCCTTGGCGATTCCTTTGCCTTAGCCGTCAAATCATCAAGTAATGCTTGTGTAATCTTCATATTTATAATTCTATAAATCACCCTTTAGGGCGAAAGCTTTGTGATTAAATGAACAGACTACTTCTCAAGGCTCTTGAGATACTGTTCGTGCAAATAGTAATATTTGCGCATGAACAGCACGTATGCTACAGCCAGTACGATGCCTGCCACCACCAGATAAATCCAATGCGCCAGCACCGTATTAGGACACAGATAAATAAACCCTAACGATATAACAAGCTGCATCACCATATAAAGGAAGCTAACAGTAACGTGACTCATCTTCAGCTCATTTGCCATCAACTGATAAGCATGTTTCCGATGTGCCTGTCCAAGATTCTCGTGAAGCATAATACGATGACAAATCGTCAATACACCATCCACACCATATACCAAGAACAGCACAATCCAAGTAATATCCCCAGTCACCAGCATCAACCTACCAACGCAAAATACCAAGATTAACGCCATTCCGATACTTCCAACATCCCCAGCAAAACATTTTGCTTTTCCTCTTGGACGGAAGTTAAACAAGCTGAATACTAATACCCCGATAATGGCAACTATCAAGTAAGATTCTTCCACGAATGCCAAACTACGATTCACTAATGTCAAAGGTATGAGCATTGCAAGGCTATATCCCGCTGTAATTCCATTAATTCCATCCATGAAGTTAAATATGTTCGTTCCACCAACTGCTGCAATCAATGCAATCGGAATTATCCACCACATATTCCAATGCAGCAACCCAATTTCCTGAAGCACTAAAAACATCGCCGTGAACTGCACCACTAAACGCAGTGAGTCAGGCAATGAGTGAATATCATCCACAAACGATATTCCTGCTGCGAGCGTAACACCCGCCAACAGCCACGGGTAGGGCATTCCAAACACAATGCTCCATATCCACAGTGCGATGGTAAAGATAATCCCTCCACCCCTCAACACAATCCTTGTATGCGACGACCGCTCATTCGGCTTATCGATGATGTTAAACCGGTCCGCAACCTTAAAATAGCACACTTCCAGCACGCCTAGCAGTGCCAGAATCACCAAATATGTAATCATAATCCTTTAAAAATCAGTCTATGTGTAAACAGACATTTACGGTTTTAAAAGCCATGGGAAGAGAAAATATTTTTCAAATCTGCGTCTTTTGAATTATATTTTTGCGCCTCAAGGTATTCCAAAACTTCCGTCAGAAGCATCATTTCATTAGATTTACTAACAGCCTTGAGCGCTCTCTTAAGATTTGGATTATCCAAACAATCTTTCTTTGTAATAGACTTTAAACCATCCAAATCCGACGGGATTCCATTTGCCTCTAGATCTATACCCTGTTCCTCAGCACAATTAAGAATAAACCTCTCCATAATATGCTTTATCTTAATAAGATAATGGTGAGAATTAGGATGTTTACACAGAATTATCTCATCTGAAGAAGCTATAGCAACACATTCATTAGAATAATTTGATTGCAAATCATCATTATCAACAATACCGATGGAAAAAGAATCCTTAAAACGCTTTTTCATTACGTTTGTCACCTGCCCACAACCATACTGATGATTGACCCCCTTGATTTGCAATAGAATTTGAACCAAGTTGGTATCAACATAACATTCAGGAATAATATGCAGATAGGAATTCTTCATTCCGCAAGATTCTCAATATTAAAAAAAGCATCAACGCCGAAATCATAGATAGTTTGCATATCCTCATTTGATGCTGTATTTACAAGTGTTTTATCATCTTTAGAATAGATAAAGAAGAATCCAATATCTGCTTTCTTTTCTAATAGTTTTCCGAGAACATAGGGACTATGTGTCGCGATAAACAAAGTGTTAGCTCGTTCGCCATTTGTCATCTCATAAAGCCAGTCGGTAAGACCTCCCTGAGTCGGGGGGAACAAATTATTTTCGGGCTCTTCCAGGAAGATATCACAATGATCAGTCTTAAAAAATCTATTCAGAATCTGTTCAAATTCCTCTATATCCTCTTTATGTGAGAAGAAGAAATTTTGTTTACCAATAGACTTCCCATATACCATTGTATGTTCTACTTTTTCTCCTTTATCATTAATCAAGGAAGTCCTTTCAACAGCTTTAGTTCTTCCCTTTTTCACAAAAAGTTCATCGTAAATCTTATTTTGAAGCTCCTCATTCACCCAATCCCCTGCAATCTTACTTGGATTATCAGATTGGTTCAAAAGCGAGTTCAGATATGCTAAATGAACATATAATGGAATTAAAGACTGTAAACCACTTGAGATATCAGTAATCTTCATGGTACTTCCATCTTGAATTTGTATCATATCCCTTTTTTGCTCAGGATCATACCTATACGATACATTCAGATTAAGCACATCCAAGAGATTAGTCGTAGCCCTCCTGGCAGTTTCCCATTCTGTCATGAAACTCCTAATATTATTTTGTTCAAGCGAGATCTCGAACCAATTGGGTATAACTGCAACAAGATTTCTTTCTGATGGTATATAGGATATTTTAGGTCTTTTATAGTCCCAACGGGCACTTTTCCATTCAAAAAAGAACTCCTTTTCCGAATGTACATAAGAGAATTTCATATAGTCCGACTCATAAGAAATGGAAGAATCGTTATTAATATAATCCTCCATCTTATGGAATGTCTTCAGTGCCTGGATAAATTTTTCACCAGCAAAAATTGAAGAATCTTGCTGTAATTCGATTTTCTTTTCCACCCACGTACAATAACTTGCGATTTTCAAGATTGTACTTTTACCCAACGATTGCGGACCGATTATAACATTGATCAGCTTCAAATCAATATCAGCTTCGACAATAGGGCCTATGGAGTGTATAGTAATATGTTTCATGACGACTTATCAATTTCGTCCACAAAAATATCTAGTATTTATCAAATTAAAGAGATTTATCATTTTCTTTTGGGATTTTTTAACTTTCCGAAGCTTTTTCACAACCAAAGGAGTAAACTTTCACTCGCTGGAAGAAATCTAAAGACCTTCTCTTTAGCAGATTTAATAGGATACACCTTTTTTCAACTCCTTCAGAAGTCTTCTCTGTTTGCTATTAGGAAATTCTGCAAACATTGCCACCCCGATAGAGTTTTCTTTAACCCCATCTTGCTTTCATTATCCATCTATCGGAGTTACGTTATCTCCAACTGTTCCAGCATATCTCTTGTCAACTTTGAGAGCACTCTATTTTCCAAATGAGTCTCGTCCAAATATTTACCCCAAACAAAGTCATAGACCTGATCTGGGGTGTAACCACGTTTTTGGAAAGACTCTGCTAATTGTTGTCTGGCACTTTTATTATAAGCTGCCGCTTTTTCAATTATCTCATCCACATAGTCTTTATGCATCCTATAGAGACTTTCCAATCCAAGTGCCTTGATGTTACTTTCCTCATCATTACTGATAGTTCCGTCTTCTCTGGCAAGTCTAAGTAGTCCGTCTTTGTTCATCATTTCGATGGGATTCAGCCTTCTCCATGTATCAGTTTTGTCAAACATCCGAAATTTACTCTCAAAGCCTTTGAAATAGGGATTCACTTTAACCGTTTTCTTCGTACTCTTGATATGGTTGCACGTATGACACGAAGGTACCAGATTATAGAAAGAAACCACCAAAACAGGATAGTCAGACTTATCGTAGAAATGGTCATATTCCGGAGCAGCCTTGGCATTATCTTCACTCAAGGTGAAAGTATATTGGCGATTACAATATGGGCAAGTCTTTATCTTCATTTCTGTAAAGAAATAATGGGATATTTTCATCCCTTTCCCACTGTCACTCTGTGTAAAAGCCGAGTAAAGTTTCACCATCATTTCCATGTATGTATCTTTTGCATTATCAGTAGTCCTACCTGCTCTCTTAACAAAGTTGGTACGTATTCGTTTCATATCATTTTCCTCAGCCAACACTACTTTGTCGAAATTCAACTTATACCATTCAAGCTCTTTCTTCACCCATTTACATTCCTGAGCGTTGAGTTTTCCAATTGACTGGAAATAATTGACACTCTTCTCCATCATTTCTGCATAAGTGTCATGCTCTGAGATTTTCCTTTTCCCATCCATTAGTCGCACCCTGTTTAACCTAACACCATAGAGAAAAGAATAAAGCCGGTCTCTCCAATCTATCGTCACGTCTCCGACATTCAGCCTACAAGCTCGTAAGTCTATCATAGCTATCAGCTTAACAATCCCTTAAACTCCCGATACATGCTCATCAGTTGACTTCTAAGATATGGTTCCCCCACCAATAGAATCTGATTGTAGAGAGCCTTATAGGTCTCAGGATCCATATCACCCTCATTCAGCTTTCTGAACATCTCATTGATCTTTTCATACGCAAACTCTCCCATCGGCAAATTGGGTAGGAAAAATCCATTCTTCAACAGACTATGAATGTTTGCTCCAAAAGTATTCTCCTGCATATTATTTCTTGGTAGTCCATTCTCCAAGAAGAGCACACAGCTTTTGGGAATATCCGACAAAATAAAAGGTGAATGTGTCACAAATAAGATGCTCACCGATTCTATTTCTTGCAAATCTGCTTTTTCGAGTTGATTTAACAACTGACGAACCAGCCTTCTTTGGTAATCAGGATGAGAATAAAGTTCTATCTCTTCCAATATGATATTTAGATTTTTATAATGTGTAATTGCTGTTGCCGATAAATTCTGCAAATGATAGACGATAGCACCAGTTGAGTTCAACATCTGCTTTTCACCAGAACTAAAACTGTCCAATTCAATATTAGCAACGTTTTCACCAACTTTCTTGAAAAGTACATCCCATTCATACATGGCAGGGGGCAAATGGTCTAAATCCACTTTATCCCCGCCATAGTGATCCTTCAATTTACTGATACTTACTTTCAGTTCACCTCTATCCTTATCATACTCTCCAAGTCGCTCATACAAGTCTCCACCTTTAAATCCTTCCCTTCTATAATTGAAGATTTGTCTCAGTTTACGAGTAATGTGCGATCTCATGTCATCATTCAATCGTCTATAACATTCCTCAAGCATAGGTGAGGCTTCTCGCAGCCTCAGCCCTTGCTCTTCTGTATAAATAAGAGGCTTATATTGAGGATACTTCGACAGGATCGACCACACTTTATAAACCTCATAAAGCTTACTCTTTTCTTCTTTAGTCAACTCGTCATATTTTCTTGGGAGAAGACTTGGATCAATGCCTGTCAATAGAAATATTCTGTAGATAGTATCCAATCTACCCAACTGAGCTGTATTAACCCCCATTACCGCCCCATATTGTTTCTTGTATGTCTCCAAACGCTTTTCCAATCCCAATTTAGGATACATTTTCGAGATAGTTTCTAAGCCATCACAAACCATCTCTATATCACTATAAGAAGACAAGGCTTCCATATGGTGTTTATTCAGCCACTCCACCACATCACCCACAAAAGTTTTAAAGTCGTCCCCTCTATCAAGGACTTCGTCTAACAGTTCCTCAAAGGAGAATGGCAACACGCTACCTACCAAGCGCTGATACTCCTGATCATCACCTTTCTTCAGTCCTTCATCAGCCTTTGAAATCTGTCTAATCACACTACGAAGTTTTATACTTTTTTTATTAGCGACAAAGAACTCCAAGGTTTTTTTCTGCAATTTGCATACAGCATCCCTCAGAACTAGTGTATCTGCATCTTTCCCATTGACACGTCTCAATGACAAGTGATTCTCCTCAGGATTTTCTGCATTGATAAATAAGGAAAGTAATCGTTGTTTCGACAAATCAGACTCTCTATTGACATCGATATTCCCTAGATAGCGGAAAGGGTGTAGGGTTATAGGTGCAACATAGCCATCGTTCTTATGAAATATATAGTGTAGCCAGCATTTCTCATCATCATCCATCACCCCACCATACGAATGCCATTCCCTTTGATAGTCATTCGTATTATATGCATAGTGCGAGTAATTTGACACAAATGTAAAAAAGAATGCATCCCTGTCCAGCTTTACATCAACAATCTTTGAGTCATGCAACGACCATTCAGTTTGATTCTTATCTTTCATGTCCGCAATCTCGTATACTAATGCGCCCTCTATTTCATCTTTTTGTCTTAGAACAAAGAGTATGTTGTCTACCATGTAGTACAACTCTGCTCGCACTCCTTCCACCCAACGTAGACTATTTGTTTCAGCCATCAGTTCATTTGATATTGATGCATTATTCACTAATCGCATCATCAACTCTATCAAACTACTCTTTCCATCACCGTTTTTTCCAACGATGGCAGATATAGTCACCTTGGGTTTGCAAAGATAAAAATTATCTGGCAGAGGTTTCAAATTTGGAGACTTTAGCCTTACCATCCCCAAGCGTAAATCAATACGATAGTCATCACATAGGTAGTAGAAAATGCCTTCCTTGAGACATTTCCTAATGTGCGAGACGCATCCATCAAGCGGTCGTATTGCTATTAATTTGAACATTTAAATTAGCATCTATTTTTTTGAACTATATACCATTTGTCTCATTCTTAAAACGAGCCCAAAGGTATCATTTTCCCATTTCATGCACAATACGTCAAAATTGACAGCTTACAATAATCTCAAAAAATAAAGTTTGTGCAAAAGTAGTCATTAGCCTGGAGCTACACAAGATGTGAAAATTGGACGCTTACTTGACTGTAAATCGCTAATTTTGACGTTCAGGCTCAAAAAAGCCGTGTATACATCGCTGTTCTCTATGTAACCTTATGTATTTCATATTTTCCCTCACCATTAAAGGTGTAATATCTCTTAAAATTAGTTCTACGACAAAAATCTTCAAAATTTTCTTGGTTTATTTTCATGCCATAAAGCTGAAGCTTTCTTCTATAGGCAAAAAATTCTCTGAATGAATTTAGTTGGTACATATCATCTATAGCAGTAAAAACTGCAGGATTCACATAGAAGTCCATCTTTATAGCAAAACCTATAATGAAATGTGGAAGCAGGCCACATCTTATAGCTATCTCTTCCTGATTAGGAAACACGGCGACCTTACAATATGGGAGACCTGTATGCTTAATTGTCACCTTATCATTTATATCTACCTGTTCAATAATCCTTCTCCTAACAGAACCCTTCCCAATAATTTTGGGTACCCATCCATAAATAATAACATCGTGAGCAAATCGGTCAGCGACATCTGCATTAGTAGAGGTTGATATAAACGTAGAGACATCCCTATACTCTCGATCATTAATAGTATGAGCTATAGCCAGATAATACAAGTTTACCTTCTTTTTATCCTCAGGTTCAAGTCTTTCATATGCCTCAGCAAGTGCCACCTCATTCTTTATCCCCTTATAGAACTCTTCATTCTTCTCACAGAATCTTATAATCCTTTTTGCTCTGTTCCCACCAGAATCCACACCATCGTCAATATACTTTATTAATGATTGGCATATATTTAGAAAATTCCCATTACTTATATCTTCAGGATCAAAGCCACCATTTTCTTCCCAACAAATCCGACCTTTTTCACCTGTCATAAACAGGTATTCCGCCAATAAATCAGGAGTTCTTGAATCAACATTAAATTGCTTCATTAGATTCTCATCAGATTCTCCTCTAAAGATGAATCTGGAGTTTATCGAGCCTGTCAGCATATTAAAGAATTCCCATAGCTTCAATATCTCCTCATGAGACAAATCACTACCATCACTTCTCAATAACCTTAAATCAGATAAAGGACAAGGCATGTCTTGTTTGACTAATGATTATAAGTTACATTAAAAATGTCAACATTGCTCTAGCTCAGCATGTTTGGCTAGTCCAAGTAATCGGTAAGCAGCCAATTCTGACGTATAGCCCTAAAAGGTGGCCCTTTCAGGTAAAACACATTAAAATTGACTAAGTTTTTTATTGTTTTTTAAGCTGCCTTACAAACACCAAGTGTCATAGGCAACATATTTTCGTAATCTGTTCGTCCAGCAGCAATGGCTGCAAAGAGGTTCTTAAAATATTTCAATACTGACAGTCCCATCATCTGACAAGTAGCGATGAAGGTATGATACAAGGCAGACATCTCAGCCTTGGCATGATTGCCAAAGAATAGAGAGTTCTTCCGTTCAACTGTCAACGGTCGTATATTGCGCTCTGCGATATTGTTGTCAATATCGTATCGCCCATCTTTCCTATATGTGAAGAGTTGCTTCCAGAATTTATTCAGATATCGCAGGGCTTTCTGCATCATGTCACCCAAATGGGCATTCTCATCTAGCAAAAGTTCGTTGAGTCTTGTACTCATCGCTATCATGATGTCTGTTGTCCTGTCGTCGTTCCGCCGTCGTTTTATTTCCTCTGGCGGCAAATCCTGCAACTTGTACTCTTCCTCAAATCCGTAGAGTTGACCTATCCATTTCAGGAAACTGAGCGCCCTTTCATCACCGCCCTGCTCATAAGCGTATTTGAATTTCGCTCTGGCATGAGCCATACAGCACAGGTGATCCACATCATCAAGCTCATTGTCTATATACATATATACATTGTAGCCATCACTCTGAAGAGCGGCAATCTGAGTATCCTTGAGGATATCACGGAGTACCTCGCGACCACGGCTTCCATCATCATAGAGATAGATGACAATATGGGCTGACTTGTTGACAAGGCACCAGATATACTTCTTCTTATAGCCACCTACTTCCATACGCACGCGACACCAGGTTTCGTCACAGTTTACGATGGCATCTTTTTCCAATGCCATAGCTAGGAGGTATGGGATCATTTTCTTCAAATGAGGGACACCCTTTGAAAGCCAGTTGGACAGTGTACCGTCGCAGATTCGCATATCTTCTTCCATCAGTCGTTTTAGTTCCCGATAGAAAGGTGTCTCCATCAGATATTTGTTGAATATGATGTAGGCTATCAGGTCGCTCGTCGCATGAGTGCCAGGAACGCGCCTGAAGGAATCTACATCCTCATCGTCATAGGGAAGATAAGCAGTCTTAACCCGTCCGTCCTTTGTCTTATATACTACCATCTGGCGGTCATGCTGGATTATCTCGACATGCTGTTCAAAACTGTATTTCTGGTCGTATATTCTGATAATCTCAGCTCCATCAGGGAGTTTGGACAAATCTGACTTGTGCAGTATACGACGAGAGGCATGCATAGTGTCATAGTTCATTCCCTGACGATTCGGGCGATCCTCCTTTTCTGGGCATGGAGCCTTTGTCTCCTCGGCAGGAATCTCTGATGGATCAGATGGCTTCTCGCAATTGGTGCCATCAAAGCCATCACGCTCCTCATCACGGTCACGATCTTCCGGCCTAGGTTGAGTATTTGACTTTCCTTTCTTTGATATACCCTTCTGGCTCTTGTCTGCAAAAGTCTGTTTATTCTTAAGTTTCAGCTGGGCTGTAAGATCGTTTATACTAGAAATAAGTATATCCATCTTACGAGCGTCTTCCTCATGAGCGGTCTTTAGTTCGTCTATCTTCTTTGAATCAGACTCATGCATCGACTTAAGCATATCGAGAGTATCCTGCAGATTCTTGATGAAGGCATCTTTTTCAGCTATTGTCCGGTCGCGTTCCTCCTTCTGCTGAAGCAGAAATCCAATATATCTGTTCTTCTCTGAATCCTCCATTGTCAGGTATGCTTTCTGAGGCGTCTCAGGACCATTCTCCCGAGACTCCAAGTGGCGCAAATGCCCCAATCTGGACTGCAATTCCTCTAATTCCATACCTTCCTATTTTTCTACAAAGGTACAAAATATTTTTGAAACTACCAAACATTTTTACCACTTATTTATCTGATATTCAGACGTTTACGTTAAATATTACTAATTTAAACGCTTTTACTTCAACCGCAGTTTCTTAACCACCGGACTTTCCAAAACCGCAACCAGATCTTTCCAGTCCATACGGTAACTTTTCATGCCTTTCTCATCACAATACTCCAAGAGCATGAAGCTATAACCATCAGTGAACACCTTCTCATGGATATAATAGGCATGATTCTCAAAGTGTACCATCTTCACCTTCCTGCGGTCTTTCGACATGAAAACGAACACATCCCCATTGTATGGATCATGGTGCGTCATCTGCTTGACAATCTGGAGCAAACGGTTATAGCCGCAGCGCATATCTGTCATGCCTGGGATATAGTAGAAACGCTTCAAGCCTGATATCGTCAGCATAAGCCCTCCAGTTTCTCTACGAATTTCAGAAGGCTCTCGTAGCTTAAGTTCTTCCGCTTGACAAACACCCCATTGCTCATGCAGATAGTTACAGCGATACGGACTGACTCTTTGGAAGGGGCTTGATCCTCTGAAGCACCCTGCTTGGTTTCCGAAGTTGGAACTCCAGACACTTGGATTGGGTGTATTCGCTTGTGTGTATCCCTGAACCATTTGTTAAACTCGTTTACCGGTACGCCTTGTTTAAGGCAAAACTCCTCAATGGAGAGATTGTAAGGTAGGCCCTCACTCTGATATAAAAACCAGCATTTTTCAAAGTCTTTGCTACTGAACATAATCTTATTTTTATAATGTCAGTGCAAAGGTATATCATTTCACTTTTTCATGCAATACGTCAAAATTGGCTGCTTACGATATAAACGCTCGAACTTGTTCGCTTTTACAAAGCGTAGCGACTAAAAGAACCAGCATTTTTCAAAGTCTTTGCTACTGAACCGAAGGTCACTGTTCGCGAAGCGAGGGAAAGTAACATAATCTTATTTTTATAATGTCAGTGCCGCTCGACCTTGTCGCTTGGCTCGTCCAAGAAAGGTATATCATTTCACTTTTTCATGCAATACGTCAAAATTGGCTGCTTACCACACGAACCCTAAGTCGTTTAGTGTTTTCAGTTTTATCCTCGTCATACTTTCTATCATCAAACTTTCTTCTCATTCTCACTCGTTAATCAACAATAAAGTCCGTCACCTCATTACCTATAAATACATCTCCTCTCTCCTTCCACTCCTCCTATACTCCTTCTCAAACTTCTCAATATGCTTTTTCCCAATCTCCACCAACCCTTTCAATTCCTCTGCAGCACCAATCCCCGCTTTAAACAATGCAATATTACAGTAGCCAATCTCCGCATTGAATTTATCTAGCAAGAACTGCTCCATCGCACTTATCCCCTTACCTTTTGTCTGTATCTCACTCTTCAATTGACCCAAACGTTCACTATAATAGCCTTTTACATCTTCAATCTTAACCACATCATTCACCTTCGAGCCCAAGAGATACGCTCCAACGGCAGCCTTAACAAAATCGTACTTCACCAAGTCTTTAGCCTTCGACACGATATCCTCACCCGACAACTCCGTCAGTTTCTTGCATGATGGCAAATCTTTGATAGGTACCATCGTCCTTACGATATCCTTAAGTTCACAAAGCATATCCACGATGTCGAAAGTAGCTCTTCTTATATCCAAATCATCTATTGTTTGATATCCCTTCACTTTCGCCACACATCGTTGTATACCTAACATCGACCTCTCAAAGCAATCCTCAAACAATTTGATGGTATCGTAGCAGTAACTTCTGAACAACGCCCTTTGCTGCACATAATCTGCCCCACAACGATTATTATACTTATCGCACAACGCCCCTATCTGAGCCTCGATATAATCAGTTTCTTTTATGGCAACAAATATTTCATTCATATTTACCTTTCATTTTACTCATTCATCAACTCCTCTTTCAAGGGTTCACAGAGAGTTCTATACAAAATCTTCTTCCCCTCAGGGATATCATCTTCTGTAATACTAAACAAAAGCAAATAAGACTCTGGTACATTCAGAGAACTGCATATCTTGGTAATCGTCGTCATCGATGGGAACGACTGACCGGTCTCAATACTACACAACGCATTCGTCGATATTTCACTCAACTCTGCAAGTTGTTTCTGTGTAATCTTCTTCTGCTTCCGCAGAGTCTTAATTGCATTTCCTATATTCATATTTACTTATTGCTGGGGCTTAATCCCAGAACACGCTGCCCACCCCCATTAACTTTATTATTAGTTTTATATACTCGTTCAGGCGATTCTGTTTCAACAGTTTGATAAGCTCCTCCTTATCTTCCTTTGATAAGTTGCTTGCCTCTATATTCGATATCAATCTTTCTTTGTTCATAATTGTTGCTATTTAAATGATACATTAATGATAGTCTCAACTGATTATTCAAACCACCATTAGCATCTACATCATCAGCAACAAATATATGATATCGAGCCGCGACAAAGAAATGTCGCACGATACTTACCAAACAATTAAATACTTTTTTGACCTTCTGTTTTACTAAATAAAACCGATTATGAGTTACGCGATCCAAAAGACGGCTTTCTTCATCAGAACATGATTCTTTTATAAGAATATGTGCCAATTCATGACATACCGAAAACGAATCATGTCTTTCATAAAACTGCTCCAGAAAAAGTTCGAAGCGCGATTTCTTTCGTGGGGTTAATTCTTTGATCTTGTCCATATACGCATCGCGAATCAGCTCAGTATCTATCTGGCTCCATTCGGCTCTGCGTACGAACTTTACATCTTGTTTTTTAAAAGTGTTATAAAACTCATCGAGGTCCGTGAATTCCTCATAGGATAGATTTTCTATGTTACGGACGGAACTTAGAAAATAGTTTTTCATTTTGCGGATGTAGGCATCTGCAAAAACGGACAGCATTTTTTCATCTATACAAATGCTAACCGGATCAACCTCGGTGTAACCATTTGCCCTTAGTATGCTATTCAAGGCACACTGAGGAACATTCATGACCTCTCTAATGACGTTTAGCGAAGTCATAAACCGCTCTTCTTCCATGTCAGTGGAAAACAAAGAGTGGAGGTTTACATCGAATGTCATCTTCATATCTTTATATTTTTGTCGCAAAAATACATATAATATTTAAATAAACAATATATAAAATCCAAGTATTGATTTGATTTTATAGTTATTTAACCTTTCCCGGTCATTTTTCCTATTTTCATGCTATCATGGAAGACAATAGGCACAATCCATTCATCGGTTCTCCCTCCAAGGAAAGAGCCTTACCTTTTTCAAACAAATGTCTGATTACTGTTAACCTCTTTGCTGTTATCTCATTCATAGTCTTTGTCCCGTATGTCGTGGCTCCGCCGCGACCTTCATATCTATTTCCCATAAACCCAAACACCCGCATCACCCTGCATCACATCCAGCACGGTGACATGGGTGTTTGCTCTCTTCCATGTCTATATCTATTCTCTTATAACTACTTCCATTGGTTCACATGCCTATTCTCCTCTGCAAGCACCAGTAGCCTTTTGAAAGCCTCAATTCTGTCTGTTCTCAATTCTCCAGAATTATATAGTTTCTGTGTATGCCTCAGCCGGTTCCAGGCGTTGCGTTCAGCCATAACATATTTCGAAGGTCTACGTTTATTGGCCTCAATAAACGCTTTCACCTCATTATATCTCAGTTTCCACCTCTCATCTTGCGTCATTCTTCTCCTCCTTCCATCTGGGATGCTGCCATCAAGCAAACAGCTCTTATCGCATCATCTACATTAGGCCTAGCATCATCTTCATCTGTTTTCTTCAGTCTTGAAACCAAGTTTGCCATCACAAGATATCCAATCCCCGATAATGCCATGGTTATAATCACCCACAGAACAGTGTCCCATGTCAATCCGATCCCATAAGCATGGAGAAAATGATATACCAACAGGTTCACAAAAAACAATCCAGACCATATCCAAAAGTTCACAAAACTCTCTTGAGCAGTCTGCATCGAGTCCACCTTACTATTGATTACAGCCTCGTTGTGTTTTATTATCTTAATCGTACTCTTTATCAGCTTTTTATAATGTTCCTTCTTATTCGTCGTGTTCTGCAAATCATCTATGCCCAAATACCAGAATGTTCTCTTTCTCAAAGTCAGTATCGAATAAGTAATAGACCGTCCCAAACAATATATAAGTATCAGCATAAACGAGAGAATACACATATTAACGTATGAATATGCGTTAGCACCGTCTGAAACTAGATTCGCACAGCCAATAATAATTGCCCCCATGATAGAAGTCGATCCAATGAACATTGAAGCCTTATTCTCTACGGTCTTATCCCTTTCCCTTTCTTTCTCGTCAATATATTGCAGCTTCTCATACTTCAGTTTGAGAAGTTCCACTTCATCATTTTCACATACACACTCTTTGTTCTGATGTTTTTCACCAGAACTGGCAGGTGTTTTGCTATTTAATATATCACGTATCAAACTGAAGAACATAAGCATTTCACTATTTCTTTTGATATTGGTAGTCCTGTTAAGTGCTCAATCCAAGCCCACTGCCCGTTCGGATTGATTTCTAAGAAGAAATAATTGCCTTGTTTGTCTAATACGAAGTCGATTGCTCCGTAAAGCAAATCCAATCTCTTCATCAACTGAATGCATTTTAAACGTATTTCTCGCGGCAATTCAATTGGAGTGTGTTTGAGTATATGTTCACCTTTTCGCCAATCCACACACGTTTCCTCCAATTTCTGGGAATCAATAGTTACCGCGAAACACTTTTCTTCCACAAAAGTAGCGCGAACGTCACAACGTTTTTCTATCTTTTTCTGTAAATAATTGACATTAAACTCAGCTTCATCCTTCTTAATCGTTTGCTTTATTTCCGAGGTATATACTATCTGGGGATGTTTCTCATCCTTTATCCTTGCGTTATGAACAGGCTTGATAATATGATTACCTTTCTCCAGGAATTGCTCCACAGAATCATAATGATTAGATATCAACGTCGATGGTATAGTCAAGCCGACCTCTTTAGCCAATAGAAGTTGATAGATCTTGTTTTCGGCATTCCTTATCGCAAACACATTATTGAACCAGTGTTTTCCAGACAACAGTCTATAGACTCCCTCCAGAGTGTAGTAAATTTCTATCTGAAGAAAAGACTTCTCTCCGTCTGTTAAGCCTTCATCATCATACAAAGGCAATTCTGGCCTACGATAATATATATCAGTAAAGTCCAGAAGATTATAAGTCTTATTATCCAGTTTATCAATCAGGAGGTACTTCTCTTTCTCAAAATTCAAATCTATCTTTACCGATTTAGACAGTTCCTCCGTATTAAAACGATAGAAATCTATTTCCTGCCGTTTTAATTCCCGAACAATATAGTCTGTTGTTACGTCTTCCTTATTTGTAAATAAAAGAACCCTCATCGTCAGATTCCATTTCTGCCCTTGTTTTAGTGCTGATACAAAGTTGGTCTAACTTCGAATCAACGAAGGGCATCTTAACTCCTTCTTCATCAGTAACTACATTCAACTTTTCATTATGATCATAATGATAAGCATGAGCATAGCCTTTTTGCATCGGCTGTGAATAATTTAATAGTATTGACCGCATAATATAAATTTTAAATGTTTACGTCCTTACTCTATCCTCCCAATTACTGCACTCCCCGCAGGGCCTTAACCATAAAAGAGGCATAGCCTCATCAGCCATACCCCTTCAATTCTTCAACTCATTCACCTTCAATCCATCCACTCCGTTATCTTTCTTCCTCAACCAATGTTGCACTTCGTGCACATACATCAACTTTTTCTTCTCGATTATCTCTCTATATGTCTTACCTCTTTCCATTATTGCCTTAAGCACATCCATATAGTACGTAAAGTCCCTACAGCCTCCATCATATTTCTCATCATCAAACAAGAACGGTGCTTCTATTTGTGGATCATAATAAATCCATCGGTCCTCAACACCATTCACTGCCACTGGCAATAGCTCGCTAACCGGTATCACATCCGAAACGCTCTCCAGCTTAGCTTCATTTCCATGAAGCGATGCTATCTTATACAAATTAATCCGATAACCAAAAACATCATCAGATTTCCTATACTTTTCTGGATGCGTCAACTTCACGATATCACCTCTCCTAAATTCTTCTGGCATCTTTATAAATGAGAACAATTTCCTTTCCGTCACCTTATCATCTGCCCCAAGGTGGCCTATTAACAGAGGTGACATCGGGTCATGCGCTGCTCTGTTACGCATAACCATGCTATCCTTGAAGTTTGCATAACAATACTTGCATCCATGGGCACAAGTATTATATTCCCCAATATCTATACTTTGCACACAGCCGCATTCCTTACGCTGATTCGCGTCTTTCCCCACGACCAACTTCACGCCTAGCAAGTCCTCTATCAGCACACTATCAATACATTTTCCATGCTTGATTCCTACCGATTCCAACTCAATAGCCTCAGCGCATGTTTGTATTACCATTCCATACTCCTGGGCTATCTGGCACATCTTTTTTGCCAGCTCTACCATTTCATTCTGCGATGGTTCCCGTGCCTGAGTATCTTTAAGGTTGCTTTTGGTCTTTTTATACAGATCCACAAAACTGATTACACAAGTATTCGTCCTGCCTTCCAATCGTTTGGCAATCTCCTCAAAATACTTCACATGATAATCAGTATCCATCTTCTCTGTCAGCAATATCGGATCATATCGCCAAATCACTCGCTTTGGTCCAATCTTGTCCGACAATTCTTTAAAAGTATTGATAATGCCATCTTTTCTCGGTACACTCAACTCCATTCCCTTATCGTATGCATTGATCGTGTACTGAAAATAGTACATATAATCTTTCAGTTCATCAAGTCTGGAAAGCATTGGCCGTGGATTCTTACTCCAAAACACAATACAATCCACTACTTCAGGCGACAGCATGACTTTACTCACCTGATGAATATTCATCGGGTTCCGTACATATACAAAACCTTCTTTCAGGCGATTATAGAACCACTCCGAATAGAATGCAGGTATGTCTGTTCTTCTACTAACGCTTAATATCATATATACTTAATAGTCGTGCTGTAATCTTCTCTATATCTATACGTCCGAAATAGCCCGCTGTCCATGACTCACTTGATTTCTTCGGATGGGCTTTCACATATAGATGATGTCCATAATCTATTATCTTACGCTGGTCATCTTCATACCATTTATCCCTGTTCATGAACCAGGTAAAATCATCTTTTACCCAGTAACGCAATTGCTGATCTTCTGGCAGCAACGGCTCAATATACTTCCAAGACGAGTGGTCAAAATGCTCTTTCACCACACCAGGCTCGTTTCTAAACAATTCTGTCTGTTCTACTTCCATTGGAGATCCCGCATCAACAGCTTTCTTAAGTCTCTGTATCTTTACTTTTCCAACGCCCTTTATCTTCGAAACTTTTGCAAAGAACTCCTTATCAGTCTTTCCACCCATGTCATTCCAAAGATTCAAAATAGCCTCTCGCTGAGTCTTTTTAAACCCTATCGTCTTATCTTTCAAAATAACCTCAATAGAACGTGTCGATGACATCGGTTCCACTTTCTTCCTAAATTGGTAAGAGTGTCTTTCCAAAGTAACATTCTCTGGCACGTCAACAAGTAATTTACAGGTTACCATATATATGTTATCCTCACCTCTATAGTCCAATTTCATACGCTGGATAACAGTCTTTGGCATATCTGTATAACCGATACATGCCCCCCACAGGCCTAGTACAAAGCGATAGTCGCTTTGTGCAGAATACTCCATATACCTCATCATTTCCTCAAAGTCATCACCTTTCAGTATAAAGATGGCGATACTCCTAAGTATAACGTCTGGTGCCTGTGCCACATCAAATGTACCTCCTGTTGCAATATGTTGTCTAAGTCCGTTCAGGAATGTCCGTTCGGCACTTCCTTCCCATTCCTTACCGTATTCTATCATAGCGTCTCTTACCATTCTTGTCAGGTCCGATGCTATGTCAAGCCTATTTAGTCTCAACTTATTGATGGATAGCCATTCCAATCCTTCTACAATCTTTGATATCAAATCTCCGTAGAAATTACCATACTTGACATTCATCTTTATTTGCATACCTTGGATGGCAAAGTCTTCCTTTGTATTTGTATCGCCTTTCCTCATCCTGAAAGTATTCAGATGCCGTTGTGTATAGTCTTCCAGTTCCTTCTTATAAGCCTTCCAATCGCTATTCCTAAGGCCAAGAACTTCTATATGATGGCGTAATTCTATCCCAGTCTTATTCGCAAAGTTGTTTTTCATGATGTGCTCACCGCCTAACTCTTGGATAATTGATTCAAAAGCCCGTTGTTCCGTCAAGGAGGCGAAGTGCTCTTCTATCATAAGTTTCCACTTCTTTTGCAGCTCAGCCCTATTCGGATCATATTTCTCATATACTCCTTCTAGCTCGCTAAGTTCACGTGCAAGTTCCACACCTTGATACCCGGGCAATCCTGACAAGGTTGAAGCCAGGTCATACATCTTCTTTTCTGTCTGAAGCAATGAAGCCAATGGCTGTGATATCGATAGATAGCGACCTAAAATATAGGAATACAGGAAACCCTTTAGCCTATTCTGTTTCTCCTCTGTTTTCAGCTTATCCCGTATGATAATCTCAGATTCTGGCCGTATTTTTTTCAGTATATCCGTCTTATATGGTGCCGGTCTCGAATTTAATATATCAAAATCATAATATATCCACATTTTATTATTCAGGCTCATCTTACACATCATAACAGCCTGACGCATTGCTTCCTCAGTCTGAAAAAACATTTTACAATTCCAAGGATACAACGCAATAGTTTCAGCCACCCTAATACCATCATTAAATGGCGAGTGTGCGAGTCTTTCTATTTGTTTGTCATCATCTATTTCAATATAGATAACCACATCTTCTGATCTCTCGCCCGATACTGATATTTGAGGGAAGCGCCTAAACAAAAACAATTCTTTGTTTGAAGGCACTTCATTCAGTGGTGTAAAGTAATGATATCCAAATCCCCTGCCTTGATAGTAATCCATAGGTGATACACTCTCAGCAGAGGTGATATTGTCAATACTGTCTCTATGTATGGGAATATAGTATTTCATTGTTACATTATATTTCTTCAATCTTTTCTGTTGTTGAATAAAGACCGGAATCCACATGAGGGAATATGTTGGGATTCGGCTGTCCGGTATAGCCAATATATAACCGCTCGTATGCTCTGGTTACTGAAACGAACAAGGCTTTTCGCTTGTCATCATCGTATGCAGTTTCACAGAAGGGAATGAATACATCGTTGAATTGCAGTCCCTTTGCACAATACCAAACAACAACCTTGGGTGTTGAAGCATGAAAATCCAACTCCATCTGATCGCCATAGTTGCTGTTCATTTTGAATTCAACATTCATACCATGCGAATTACAGTAATTGCGCACATATTCCACCGATAGTTTTTTATCCTTGTTCGGAGAACATAGTGCACGGTATTCCGTATTATACGGGACCAAGATGCCTACACGAGTTAAATTTTGTTCTTTCACAATCCTGATTATCTCATCCAACTGCTGGTCAAAGGTCGCTCCTGTTATCAAACGAGGTTTCAGCCCGTTCCTCTCACAGTGTTTAACCAAGTTGTCAACTCCGCCAACCATCTCAGCCAGAGCTGCGTTTTCACGAGTTAGGCGATAGTTTTTATACAATACATGAGGTGTAACTCCAAGTTGATTCGCTGTTTCCTCTACACTTTGGGTTAATCTGCCTGCAAAATTCATGATGGTCTGTTCACTGTCTCCGAAAAAGAAGCACTTATCACAACTAGCTATGAATTCTGTGATTCTATCATGTGTAAAATCCTGGCATTCATCTACGAACAAATAATCCACATGTCGATGGTCCCACTCTTCGCTGTATTGAACTTTATAGTCCTCAATGCCAAGTGCTTTTATGCCATCCTCAAAATAGCGCTTCAGCGACTTGGTAAATACAACCAGACAAGCACTCTTATCCTGTGGCACCCTGGCCAATTTATGCAGTGCGATCAGCGATTTACCAGTGCCCGCCTTTCCTGCAACCACTTCATTATTATAGAACATGGTCTTAATGATTTCTCTCTGATAATCATCCAGTCGTCCATATTCAACGTAGAAATCCCCTTCCATAATCTATTGGTTTTAGTTATTTATATCATAAGCATCTTTCACGTCCCTACCTCTTGTCATAGGACATGGATCACTAGCCATATCCTTATTTCGTATATACGTCACTTTGCTATTAAACACTGGATAGAGAGTGTTTACAAACTCACGATGACCAACTACACGATAGGTCACTTGGTCATTGGCAGTAAAACTACCATAGAATTTCTTATCCGTAAAACATTTATCACTTCGACATCGACTATCGCAGAAATGGCAAGGTATCGGTAGCAGTGTGCCATAATCATTCTCTTTACAATAATCACTGATTCCCTTATTAAGATTCTTGGGTTGCCATTCGCCACAATATTCAGCCCTCACATCAAGCAAGGTCATAAGTCCTTCTGGTGCTAATAAAGGTGCCAAACGTTCCGCAAGCACTTTAAATCCATCCTTTCCAAAAATCCCCATCTGCATCAATTCGTTGACAAACTTAAACGACAGTATTATGTCATATCCGTTCCCAAGATGAGATGTGTAGTGGTTAAAATCCTGCATCGACTTAATGGGCATGGGCACACAGCGAATTTTGATATTGAACCGTTTTTTAAGAGGCGACAATTCAAGGATGTCACTTAAATGATCCAATGCCAAGTTGTTACCATCAAATGCCACAACATCCAAATCTTGGATATTAGGAAGTATCATAGCAATAGCACATATAAGACCGGTCACGTCACCTCCTGTGCCACATCCGAATGTGAGGATTCTGAGAGAGGTCTTACTGTCAAGCCTTTCCTTATATGACTTGTATGAGAACAGATTCTGATGAATGCAAAATGATTCTGCATAGCTCCTTGGGAAATAGGTTCCAAGATAATCTATGTTTTTATCCACACCCGACTCGAGGTTAAGTTTAAACTCATTCGGATCCGGTCTTTCCTTTGCGCCAAGCTGAACGAATATGTAATCGTACAGCCATTTGGGGAAATCTTTGCATGTATTCATAGTCTTCTTATTTCTTTCTACTTCAACTCCATAAACTTTTGCCGTACCGATGCCTGTATCATCGAAAAATCCAGCATACCCCCGTCCCGATCTATAGGTGGAATAAAAATATAGCAGAAATGCGGTAACAAGCATGTTGTCAGCAACGTCTCTTCCGGATACAACGCTGTATATGGCATAACATCATCTTTTACAAGCAACATCAAGTCCTTCAGACTGGCCATCTTGTTTTTAGGCAGTGCCTTTACTACCCAAATCTTATTGATATCGACATTAAACCTTTCTGAAATATACTCCTTACAATGATCAGAAAACAACCAACATGACTCATTGAATAGTTCGTGCTTAAACTTAATGAAATAGGACATGAACTGCTCTCTTGACTTCCATAGTGGTTTAAGTACATAGTTTCTGCTCATCCATTCATTAGCATAGTGGTTATCTTTACTTGTCTTCATCAAATATATAAAATCATCGTCCATCGGAAGTCGTATCGGCAGTTTGTCTCGCTTTGTCTTTATACCACTGAAATAACTGTCCAGGCTACATAGATTCTCCAAAGCGCTACTACGCTTGTCTTCATCATCAGTTTCATTAAGTTCCCAATAGTATATGGCTGCCGACTCCATCGCTTTTTTTAGCAATTCTTGCTCATATACCACAGTACGGTGAGTAATGACATTATCTTGCTGGAAATTTTTCACAAAAATAACCGATCTAATTTCGTTTATTGCTTTTACGCTAAAACAGACATTTTGTTTTCCGTTTGTTTCTTTTATCATGATAGCATCTATCAAACGCTGCATATCAACCTGTGAAGTACGATATCCAGAAGCCCATGCATCACGACACACATAGTCCAATCCGTCGGCATCTATTGTTTTTACTATGCATCAACTCTATAAACACATTTTCGAGGTCATGACCATTTGAAAGATACTTGCACCCTACTATCATCCTCGCCACCAGCCCTATATCACCATTTACGGGATACATAGGCTCTTGATGTTGCTGATTAACAAACTGCCCAAACACCTCTATCGAAACGATTGCACTAATCTTTTCATGTGGTGCCGCCTCCTTTATTTGATTTTCAAAATCTCTATCGAACTCTGGGTCATGGGCATTCATTAGGTCCTTTAGTCGCCTATCAAGTTTGTTGTAACCATTTTTATAATAGCCTTCAAAAGTGTGAGAGAAGGGTGTGTGGCCCACATCATGCAGAAGGCATGCGAATTCATAACTCACGGCTATCCTTTGATAGATAGGCGAGTCTTTATCCACTTGTTTCCGCCTTTCCAAGCTCTCTAGTATTTGTGTTCCAATATGGAACACGCCCAATGAGTGGATAAATCTGTCATGTCTCGCGCTCGGAAAAATCGACCTTCCTGATGTTTGCTCAATCCTCCTTAGTCTCTGGAAATATTCCGAGTCGATAATATTTTTGATACAACTATCAGGAACAACGATGTACCCATGAACGCTATCAAGTATTCTTTTTACAGTTTCTCCCATGTCTCAATCACAGTTTCTTCTAATTCTCTATCACTCACATAGCGAAGTCTTATATCAAGTTTCTGCATTAATTGTTGCGGGTTTGATATATGTATCTCCGTATTTGAGAGTCTTACCCATTCCGAATATTCACTTTCCATTTCGTCAAAACTGTAAGCATCGAGCATACAGTTTATATGCTTGTTTATGAGAGCCTCTTCTAATAGATTTATTTTGTAAGCCTCATACATAATTTGCATATCTTCTTTAAGAAGAATCTGCATAAGTTTATAGGTAGTTAATGTCTTCATATTATGCTTCTAACTTTTATTCATAACGCCCTTCTTTCCCTGTGCCCTGCGGTTTCCCCGCTGGGACCTTCTCCCCCATCTAGGCACAAAAAGGAACCTGGCAAGTAAGCATCCAACCCCTTTTTGACATAAGCCTTAGCCCCAGCATTTGCTGGGGTTCTGGGAAATCATAAGGTAATTCTTAAGACCTTCGGAATAAGCGAGCATAGCTCGAGCGGGATTTTGTTGTTTTTATACGTTTTTAACTTAATACCTCCTGAGTAATGAGCTCGTAATCGCTCCTACCCTCGGTAACTTTCTTGAAGAAGTCGTTGAAGAAATCAAATGCTGCCTTCTTTTGTAGTTTGCATGTCTCTATGAACGTGAGCCATGCAGCTGCAACCTCACCACCCTTCTCGCTGCTGAAGCCGCCAAAGCTCTTCCGCAGGTTGGTAAATGGCCGGACTGCACGTTCGCAACAATTATTATCTATCAAAACACTTCCTATATCTCTGTAAGTAATCTTGCTGAAGTAGGCATATGCATTGTAGGCATCAGTCATCAGAGTCCCTTTGAATTCACCAAGGAATTCCTCTATCACCTTGCGCTTCCTGCGACCGAAGAGATAATAACATACCTTCGTCGTCAGATTGACGATGACCCACATATAACGCTTCATGAAACAGATTTGGATTTAGAGGATTCTTTAGGCTTCTCGCTACCTTTGCCATACTGAGCACGTTTGCGCATAGCAAGCTCACCCTTCAGCTTTGCATTCTCAGCCTTCAAGTCCTCATAGTCCTCGGCTATCTTCTCTAACTGAGCCACTCTTTCACCCATTGCATTATTGGACTTCAAGAGAGTCTCAACGGCTTGAAGAAGATCCTTTATCTGCTTTTGATAATGCTCCCGTTCCATATAATTTCACCTTAGCATTATAGCCGTTCCTCAAGGAACTCTAAATGTACCATTTTTCAAATGTGTGATACGGAACGCCATTGGACTCGAAGAATTTGGCGACCGAGATCCCTCGTTTACAGCCATCCTCCTGATACCTCTTCCACAGCGTTTCAATGTCTTTAATACTTACTGCCATAATCTCAAATTTTAGAATTCATGGCGCAAAGGTAATAACTATATCTTAGACCACCCAAAAAGGGATTGGATGCTTACCACTCTAGCCACCTTCAGCATCCTAAACAGATTGGCACGTTGATAACCTTTGCCATAACGTTCAGTCAATTGTCTCGACACTGTTGAGACAATCTTTGAACCATTAACCCTGAACCTTTAACCCTGAATCGTGGACACCTCGACATCATGCATCAAATCATACATCACGCCATATCATCCAAATTCATGGCAGTTTTTATTTCACCTCTTTTTCATCCTTTTTTCCTGAAATGGACACTGGCATTGGATTAATCAGCGGTTGTGGGTTGCAAATTATCTGCCCCATCTGGACTTGAGCTTTGATAGCGATATCACGAACAATTTCGTCCTCCTTAGACTCTTTGTCCTTTCGATATTTATCTCGGCAAACGTGATATTCACCCATCATACCTTGCTGCGATTACCTTCCAATCCACAATCTGCCAGAGAGCTGAGAGGTGAGCTGCACGGCGGTTCTGGTAATCCAGGTAATAGGCATGCTCCCAGACATCAAAGGTCAGCAGCGGCTTCAAGCCCTTCACCACAGGATTAGAAGCTCCCTGCTCCTGCGTGATAACCAGAGAGCCGTCACTATCTGCCGAGAGCCATACCCAGCCAGAGCCAAACAATCCTGCGCCCTTAGCCTCAAACTCAGCCATAAAGGCATCAACACTCCCCCACTGCTTCTCGATCTGAGCAGCAAGCGCCCCGTCAGGTCCCTGTGAAGCCTCACCGACAGGCCTAAACTGCGTGAAATACAACTCATGATTCAGTATCTGTCCAGCATTGTTGAATACCGGCCCTGCAGGAGCCTTTCGCACGATCTCCTCCAGTGCCATACCCTCAAACTCACTGCCCGGAAGCAGTTTATTGAGATTATCGACATAAGCCTGCAGATGCTTACCATGATGGAACGACAGCGTCTGAGCACTGATCACCGGCTCCAGCGCCTCTATCGTATAAGGTAGTTCAATTAATGTAAACATTAGGATATTTTATTATGATGAAAACACATCTTGGGGACACCCCGAAAGTGTTCAGGGAGGTTAGTAGTCGTCGTGTCGCTGGGTGGCATGCCATGATGAATGATGTCCATATACGTCATTGAAATGCAATTCCGTTGACTTTTGATGACAAAGTCTGTGCAAGCCGAACGCAATGAAATGTTTTTCAATTGCTGAGGCGCCGCCAGACTTCGCACTCATTTGAGTGCAAATATAGCAATAAAAAATTAATTCCACACGGAAAATGAAGAAAAATTTCATTTCCCATGCGGAATCAACAAAAAAGCCGACCAGCAAAATGCTAGTCGGCTTTCCCTGCGCCATGTTACGACGGAGATTTCAACGAACGTTTGTCAATGAGCCATCTGTAGAAACTTCCGACATCATGTCAGAAATGTCCACTTGATGCAATTTGCAGCCATTACTCTCGTCCATAACCTCTTTAATAAGCCTCAAATACTCTGCATCTGAAATGTTAACCATGCTCTTGGCACCACGTTTGGGATATACCCGCAACAATGCCAGATTATCGCTAACCATCGATACGATATAGATTAAGCGGAAACCATCAGCCTTTGAAAGCCGCAGGCCAGAATTAGGCACGCGCAACTTTACAATCCGGAAATTCGGAGCCTGTATAATACGCTCGTTAGTATCCCGAAGAATATTATCAGGCATATCAAGAAGTGCCTTACAGATATCAGCAGGAGCCGATAAGTATCCGTCCTTTCGTCTTTTCAGGAGATCCTGAAGGCACTCACGGAAAGTAGATGAAGTATAAAAATTCATCGACTCAGCGACTCATTAAGCTTATCTATAACATTCTGGAACTCCCCGTCCTGTTCAAGACTTATACGGAACGTCTGGAGGTCATGGCATAACTCATCAAAACCACCCATTGCCTCTTCATAAAGCTTTACCACAGTTTCCATACCAACATAAAGAGGAGACTTCTGCAATTTCTTGTGCAACACCTGCATTTTCTTAGTGATAGGCTCAGATAGTTCCAACAATTCCTCAGCCTCTTGCGGCGTAATCTGACAGAAGTTAATACGTACGACATCAACCAAGTCATTGACTGATGTCGTCACTTGATGAAGCTCACGAGTAATGACATTAATGGCATCAAGGAAATCATCAACGCTTACCTGCGCATTATCCCCAACTTCAACAGGATTCTGGAATGACCTTCTGGCCACTCTCGATGTTTCCCGCTTTACTTCACTATATGAAGCTTTTATTGTATCAATGCATGTACACATATTACTACCCTCCTTCAACTTTTCGCCTGCAAAACTACAAATAAAAACCGAAAACTCCAAGTTTTTTTAGTTTTTCTAACGGTTCCATATATCATGCTCCTCAATCTTATGCCGAGAAGCTCTCCGATGATTCTCCTCTATGAAACTCATCGTCTTCTGATACCGGGCCATCCACTTTTCATCCTGTGTCATTATTTTCTTATCCCGTATGCTACGATATTATCGCGACCATTCATACTACTCAAACTTTATCTTTATCTTCCTGGCACTCGTTCCATAATAATCCGAATAGCCCACAAATACCCCTACGGTCAATTTCCTGTCTTCATATTTACAATAAAGGTTCTGGCCCTCTATTCGTTTCATACCATCCGACACTTCTGGCAGTTTTTGCACATTAAGCGACATTTCAGGAATTGACCTATCTACCGCCCAAACAACACTTTCATCAAAGTCAACTCGTTGCGACCGGAATTGTCCAGGCATCATACTCTCTTGTATGATACCACCATATAAATAGGTATATTGTTGAGGATAACTAAGCCCGAAATTTGTATTCCTTAATTCAAATAGTCCCACCTCGGTTTCATCATGCTTAATCTGCTCCAACATATTGGTATAATCATTAATGATATTGCGATTAAGGCCATTTATAATCCCTGTTGCCAATTTTTCAATCTCAGAAGCAGCTATATTGTATTTCTTCACCTTCTTTAAATCCACGTCTATTCGTAACATCTTGGCCTTCTCAAATCCTATTTTGTATGTGCACATCGGTACTCCCCAATAGGTTCTATCCTTAATACTCCTTTCTACGGCAGACACCAACATAAATGCGAGCTCCTCTGATTTGTCTTTCGCCCCAATTGCGTTTCTATAAAGAGATTGTAATTTTGGGATAGATTCTTTTACGAATTTATTGTCCGGCTCCAATAAGAGCCAAAAATTTGCTTTACCTATCAACGATAAGATATATGTTGAGTAATGTTTGTAATCTCCTTTTATTCTAGAATCCACCCCATACTTAAGGGCATAATAAATATCCTGCTCATAGTTTCTTCTCTTTTCCCTCGGCAACTTAATGACACCGTTCTTAATAGCTACGCCTGTTAGGATCTTGTTATCATGTTCCCGATAAAGTCTTATTTTTTGGGAATTAACGGAAAAACCGCAATCCTCAATAATATCCGTGGCATACTTGATAAAAGCCACTGGTATATCTTCTCCCGAAAAAGATATATCGTCAGCGTATCTTGAATATCTGTAATCAAATCTCTTTGCTAAACGATACAATCTTTTATCCATCGCTCTTGCTATGATGTTACTCAGCACTGGACTAGTTGGAGCCCCCTGTGGTAATTCATCATCCAAACAGCATAATTTTGCTAAAAGCCATGATACAGTATCAGTGTAACCAATGTTTTTGAATATCTGGACCACCTTGTTGATTTTAATTGATGGAAAGAAATCTTTCAGATCAAGTTTCAACAAGCATTTCCCCTCTACATGTGTCTTTACATTAGTAGCTATCGACTTCTTGGGTCTGAAACCATGCGCACAGCCATGCACATATTGCTTTCTGAGCACATAATTATATATCCACCATTGTACAGCCTTTAATGAAGGATAAGGTGCCCTAATTTCTCTCATACCCCCAGATCGCTTCTTTATCTCAAATGTTCGATAGAAACAGTCTGTTCCGTTAATGATCGCAAACAATCTCTCATTTTCTATACAGAGAAGTTTTGCCAAATGTTCTGAGTCAAATATAACGCAAGCTTGATGTGAGAGAATAGTGCCCACATAGTTAAGCATTGCTTCTCTCATTTCATCAGAGAATGGGAAACTGCTATAGAATTTTACCCAACTCTTGAAAATCGCATTATTAACTTTCAACTCTTCCATATAATAACTAAAGGAGGGCGCAGCCATCAAACTACTTTCTTTGAGTTCCTACTGTTACCGCTTGCGGTAACAGTTATGCAAGTGCAAACTTGCATAAGTGATAACGCGTAGCGGTATCACAGGGTTATGTATAGCCTCAGCTATCGAAGCGACTTCACTTCTTATTACTAGTTTCTTTTTGGCGCGCGCCCTCCATAATTTTCATACACGTTATTGAAGATGGCAGATAAGGTTCGTTTACACCTATTGTCACGCTTCTGGTGAAGAATTCCTCTATATAACTTGTCTTTCTATCATCTTCTGGAACATCTTCCTCTTCAGCTATGCTCAGCTTTCCCTTTTCTGTAATTCTCAGCCATTTTCCTTCAGTCAAGGCCAATAATCCATCATTCAGCAATGATTTTAGTATTTCCATGAGCCATCCAAGGCTTACATCATACTTATTAATCAAAGCTGTAGGCAGCAAATCCTGTTGCTCAGCATCCTTCAGTATCTGATATTTCAGTTGTTCAGTAACCATCTTGTACCCTTGTAAATACAGACTGCCGTTTAGTCCCATCAAGATATCTGTTCCACCAGAATATTGGGAACACACTGTTAGGAATATTACCAAACTGCCTACAATACAATGCTTCTGCATGGCCGTATCCCCAACTATTGTCTTTTAGCTTCGTTTCACCGCTTTCACTTCCAAGTTGAGATTCCAGATATCTCATCGACCATTTTCTTTTCAGTTTATCTTCTATTTGGTAATTCCCAGATATGCCTTTATGCATAATTTGGCAACAATATACAGAAATACTTCTATTCTTGCAATAACTGATACCTTTAGCCATACCCGCCAAGAAATAAAAATTCATGGTTGCACCTACCAAATGGAGATTAAGGAAATGATTATATCTTGCTTCAACTGTTTTACCCGAGCCTATGAAATCATCAACTACTATAAAATGTCTATAGCCTTTATTATAAAGCCTGTGTATTTCTTCAAAACAAACGGTTGAATAACCGTACTTGAAATCAACGGTCAAAGCAAGCGGCATTTTCAATTCATTGATGATTGCCTGCGACCCGTCAGCATCCTTATCGTTTTTTGTTCGCATTACGCAAAGTGCCGTATGCTCTCCTTCTATCTCATTCTTTTTGATGGTTAATGCCATTTGGCATAGCAATTCATAGCATCTGGCTTCATCAACTATATTTTCATTAAGCTGCTGGAACAGTTCACAAATCAGGGCGCAGTCATCCTCGTTTCTGCATGGTCGAAGCATGTCAACTACCGCAGCATCATTCGTCCACTTATTCTTACTTTGCGGAAAAACCATTTTGTTCTCAGTACTAATGGCCAGTGCTCTTAATATTGCGTCATCAAGTTCCATAAAAACAGTCGTTGTATTATATTGTAACTGTTCGGTAAAGCCCGTTGAGCTATTAGTCTATGCCCTTTAACTCTGCTGATGGATACTGTCATCAGCAAGGTGTTCAGTATACAGCCAATTCTGACATATAGCCCCAAAAGATCAATTGTCATGGGCAGCATATTTTGTAATCAGTACGGAATTATTGCAATTCTAAGGAAAGTAACATAATCGTTTCTTTAGTACGCTTCGCACGGCAAAGAATACGTCAACGCGCGGCTATGCTGCTTATTCGAGCGTCCTGAGTCACTCATACCTTGCGGCGATTACCTTCCAATCAACAATCTGCCAAAGGGCAGCGAGATGAGCCGCACGGCGGTTCTGGTAATCCAGGTAATAGGCATGCTCCCATACATCAAAAGTCAGCAACGGCTTTAAGCCCTTCACCACAGGATTAGAAGCTCCCTGTTCCTGCGTGATAACCAGAGAGCCGTCACTATCTGCCGAGAGCCATACCCAGCCAGAGCCAAACAATCCTGTGCCCTTAGCCTCAAACTCAGCCATAAAGGCATCAACACTCCCCCACTGCTTCTCGATCTGAGCAGCAAGCGCCCCGTCAGGTCCCTGTGAAGCCTCACCGACAGGCCTAAACTGCGTGAAATACAACTCATGATTCAGTATCTGTCCAGCATTGTTGAATACCGGCCCTGCAGGAGCCTTTCGCACGATCTCCTCCAGTGCCATACCCTCAAACTCACTGCCCGGAAGCAGTTTATTGAGATTATCGACATAAGCCTGCAGATGCTTACCATGATGGAACGACAGCGTCTGAGCACTGATCACCGGCTCCAGCGCCTCTATCGTATAAGGTAGTTCAATTAATGTAAACATTAGGATATTTTATTATGATGAAAACACATCTTGGGGTCACCCCGAAAGTGTTCAGGGAGGTTAGTAGTCGTCGTGTCGCTGGGTGGCATGCCATGATGAATGATGTCCATATACGTCATTGAAATGCGTTTCCGTTGACTTTTGATGACAAAGTCTGTGCAAGCCGAACGCAATGAAATGTATATCAATTGCTGAGGCGCCGCCAGACTTCGCACTCTTCTGAGTGCAAATATAGCAATTAAAAATTAATTCCACACGGAAAATGAAGAAAAATTTCATTTCCCATGCGGAATCAACAAAAAAGCCGCCCAGCAAAATGCCAGTCGGCTTCTCCTGTTTCATGTTACGACGGAGATTTCAACGAACGTTTGTCAATGAGCCATCTGTTGAAACTTCCGACATCATGTCAGAAATGTCCACTTGATGCAATTTGCAGCCATTACTCTCGTCCATAACCTCTTTAATAAGCCTCAAATACTCTGCATCTGAAATGTTAACCATGCTCTTGGCACCACGTTTGGGATATACCCGCAACAATGCCAGATTATCGCTAACCATCGATACGATATAGATTAAGCGGAAACCATCAGCCTTTGAAAGCCGCAGGCCAGAATTAGGCACGCGCAACTTTACAATCCGGAAATTCGGAGCCTGTATAATACGCTCGTTAGTATCCCGAAGAATATTATCAGGCATATCAAGAAGTGCCTTACAGATATCAGCAGGAGCCGATAAGTATCCGTCCTTTCGTCTTTTCAGGAGATCCTGAAGGCACTCACGGAAAGTAGATGAAGTATAAAAATTCATCGACTCAGCGACTCATTAAGCTTATCTATAACATTCTGGAACTCCCCGTCCTGTTCAAGACTTATACGGAACGTCTGGAGGTCATGGCATAACTCATCAAAACCACCCATCGCCTCTTCATAAAGCTTTACCACAGTTTCCATACCAACATAAAGAGGAGACTTCTGCAATTTCTTGTGCAGCACCTGCATTTTCTTATTGATAGGCTCAGATAGTTCCAACAATTCCTCAGCCTCTTGCGGCGTAATCTGACAGAAGTTAATACGTACGACATCTACCAAGTCATTGACTGATGTCGTCACTTGATGAAGCTCACGAGTAATGACATTAATGGCATCAAGGAAATCATCAACGCTTACCTGCGCATTATCCCCTGCCTCAACAGGCTTCTGGAATGACCTTCTGGCCACTCTTGACGTTTCCCGTTTTACTTCACTATATGAAGCCCTTATATTGTCAATACATGTACACATATTACTACCCTCCTTCAAATTTCCGCCTGCAAAACTACAAATAAAACTCGAAACTTCCAAGTTTTTTTAGTTTTTCTAACCAAATATTTGGGGTAATATTAACATTTCCACCACTTATTCGAGCTTGTAAGTCTTAAGAAGGTTTAGCTCGACGGCCAAAAGGGGAAAGCCTACTGACGATTCACTACTACTCCACATCAACTAGTGAAATGGTTGGGCGTTTTCGTTGATAGAGTCTGGTCATTGCTGGGACAATCTTCCTACAAGTCAAACTCCCTCAATACATAATCCACATATTGTATAGCATTCATGGCAGCATCACCCTGATAATCATCCCCCTTATTATAACCATAATCACACACTGCCTTCACCAGAATCCACGGGGTTTGATAATTTGCCAGGAGTCCACATCCCTCCATCTCTCCGCCTATTGCATCAGGAAATCTGTTCTGCAACTCCTCAACATATGCTTTATCATTAACCAGAACATCATTTGTTACGACCAATCCAAATCTGACAGGCACCCCATTCCAGTTAACAATAGCATTAGTAAATCTATCCAGAAGAGTCTTGTCGGCCTGCACTCTACTACCGCGTTCAATAATCGTATTATCTTGTATCTTGAGACTACCATAGTCTTCTATCTCTGAGGCTATCATCACGTCACCTAATTTGAGTTTGTCCTCTTTAAGTGCAAATCCGATGCCTACCATAATAATATAGTCTGGTTTCAAAAAACGAATAGCGTGATCTATTGTCAATATAGAAGCATTGGCTTTTTTGGCTCCCATTTCGCATTTTACTAAATAAGCTTGGTTCTTCCGTATAATTCCAAGATCCCAATAGGTGTGCGATTCTTCTGTGATAGCCGTAAGGCTCACACCTTTCTCTTTATAAAAATCTGCGACTTTCTTTAGTTCTGTCGGTGTAGCAACCACATATAGCACCCTTTTAAACTGTTGCTCATATTCTTTCCCCATATCAATATTCAATTTAAAATCTTTAACAAGATTATCTTTCGCTTTAATCAAAATACTTAGTGACAATTCTATATTGAACTTTTGTTGTTGAGTAAATGGAGTGACCAGATATTTTTCCACCACTTGCCTCCATTGCATCAACACAAAAGATCTTTTATGTGGGTCTTTTTCTCTTTCTTCATAAAATCGGTGCAAAGCTGTCATAGATTGCTCTAATATCACCATAAAAACCTGAAAATATTGGCTCCTTTTGATGGTTGCTATCTTGCATACAACATCTTTTGTATCATATTGTCCGTTCTCATTCTTGAAGAATTTCAATATTGCATGATACAATACTGGGAAATAGCAATCATAATACAAGTCATTCTGACAAAGATAGTCAAAATGGGAAATATAAGCAAGATGTTTCATTAGGCATCCATCCATTACATTCATATAACGGATAGTGTAGCTTTCCGATATAAGATTGGCAGCATACCTCCATTCTGGGGGTACAAAATCCAGTTGCTTATTTAAAACATCTATTGTAATAGCATTGTCATCTTTAGAAGATAAGGTATCCCTAAATGCTTCATATTTATTTCTGAAAGCAGGATCAATAGACCTTTCAGATTCCTTTAGCATCCTATCCCTTAGATATTCAGTTGTTGAGGTATGAACAACAAATGGAATACTAGGGAAATTAACAATATCGTTATTGAAGTACATAGGATAGCGATCCCTCACAGCATGATATAACCTCTGCCTTTTTTCTAAGAATTCATCCGGATTATCCGATGTCGTAATTACCTTAGCTAAAAAAGCCCTTTCCATTTCATAGACCAACCCTACAGAAACGGGGAACTCCGATGAACTCTCCAGTAGATTGGAATTGGCCATGTAGATACAGCCCGACAACAAGGATGCTGTCAGCACAACATTATATACATAGTCATCCGTCAACTGAGCTCTTGTAAAAGTCCTCAGCTCCCTGTCAAACACATGCAAATAGATTGGTTTGTCCATAGTCAGAATAAACTAAGCTGAATTTCTTTTTGCATCTCGCCTCGCGACATGCTAACGAGGTTTATCAAGTCATCCCTCTTTACCTGATGCTTATGTACCTCAGGTTCAAACACCAAGTCTTCTGGTTTCAGTTCTTTTATCTCCTTGGCTATAGCTGAGATACTAAAGTACCTGACAGGTTTCCCAAGCCTGCGACACAAGGCGATTTCGAACAACACACCATCAGAAATTTGCCCAAACACCCACAACTCATCGCATCTTGAAATCATTTCATTATTTCCATTCCTTACGAGCCTGCGTTCAACCCTTTCATCCAGAAAGTATCCAAAAATTCTAAATGGATTAACAGGTATGCTGCCATGATTGAAAATATACTCACATACAGCATTACGGCAATAAAATGTCTGTTTAGATTGGGCAGCAAAAATTACTTTTTGAGAATGCGTTGGGCTTACCTTAACACGGAGTTTCTCTAACAATCTATCCTCTTGTTGTCTAAGTGAGCGGGAAAGAGAATTTGCTACAAACAACCCACTAATAAAAGCAGGCAAAAGACCTCTGAACAATCCTGTCGCATCACCACACACCCAGATATTCTCATTCTCAATTTGTAATTGTTTGCTCAAAACAGGATAATGTCCCATTTTCTCAATGGCTGGGAAATATACCACGCCATCTGCCTTTGACATCTTTGGCAAACATTCATTGATAAAGCTTCTTATAATATCATCTACTGTCTTGCTCAACAACACATGTTTGCTTTGCATAAAATCCGAAAGTGAAGTCGAATCCCCGTTCATATGGTCTATCCTTCTGATCTCATTCCTCAGTTTTGTGGCCTCTTTTCCTTTGGTCTGAATAACAATACCAATGTTTGTTTTACCTGTTGCTGATTGTTCTCCCGACGATCCGTTATAACCATTTAGCCCATATGATTCACTTTGTAAAACCACCCCATCTCGGCAACAGCAAAATGTGCGTACATCTCTCCCAGAATCAGATTTTGAAATCAATTTCACATCTTGTTGACTATCGAGAAAATAATCAAACGACTCGTTGTCGCATTCTATGCGGATACCGACTTCTGTCTGGTAGAAAGAGTTCTTGATAATAATATTGCTCATCAAGTCTTTTAAAAAATCAAAGCAATGTTTACCTCCCGCGATGATGATGCTTTCTGCTATTATAACACTCTTCTGACCATTATGAGCGGTTTCAATTTCATATCTGCCATCAGATTTTGTTATTTTTGTGACGTCTGTTTCAGTCAGCAAAGCTTCTGCCCCCACAACCATAGCCATACGGTAGACGATTCCCATTCTCTGCTCCAAACTCATTTGGATTGATTCATAACGTTTAAACCATACCCTTTCTTCTTTCTCAGGTTTTTCTTCTATATCAGGATAATCACCGACATCGATAGAGAAATTTCCCATAAATTCTTTGAAATACAAATAGGCATCATGCAAATCCCTTTCTTCAAGTTTCCATAGTTCAGTAGCTGAGGGATAAAATGACAGTTTCCCATCGGAATACAGGCCTGCCCCTCCGATTCCGTTTGCCACATCAAATGGGGATTCTCTTTTCCTATTAAAAAGGTCTCTTCCATGCTCTACAACAACTACTCTCTTACCCATAAGTTTCATCTTATAGGCAACTGTTAGGCCTGATACGCCTCCACCTATGATAACCGAATTGTATATCATAACGAACTACTAATAGTTTCAAACATCTCTTTTTATCTATTCTTCAATTCTTAACTTTCTTTTATCCTCAGCAGCTCTCTGCCTACAACATTCAACTTATGACTTGTTGGCCCGAAAGAATCCATACCATTTGCTTCTTCATGCAAGGTACCCAAATCCTGCAGCAATCCAAGAGCATTCAGATTATCTCTTATGTAATCATCGCTGCCATTTTCGATAGTATATTCATACAGATGGTCTAAGTCGGTCAAAAATGCCTTGTTCACCACAGAGCATAACCTCAACATCATCTCATCATCTATTTCTCCAAGAAGTCTGCTTCTATAAATCTTCCCCATGAGCGTTGCTTTCCCATCCTCATCTGCCGTATATAGTAGCTGAGTCATCATGGCATTGATGCGCTTATAATCCTTCTGAGATAAACTATTAAGAAACTCATCTTTCTTTTCCTGCTCAATATTTTCCGACTCGGCAAGAAAATAGTGCAGTTTCCTTACAAGCTGATAGTCCATATAATTCACGGCCACCTTACCCAGTTTGAACAAAGAACCAATATAAAGGGCGTCAGCAGTTTTCTCGAAAATATCCGCAAAAACTTCAAACTCCAAGGAGCCGTTTTTCAGGACAAACTCCTTGTCCCGCTTTGACTGCAGAATCTCAAATATATTCATATTTATTCAAACTTTCTATTACTATCTTTAGGTTACTTTGTTAATGTACTATCGCTGGAACAGGGAAAAATCATTGCTACTTGCCATAAATCATTTTTTTGAATCCATGGCGTCGCTCGGGCTCTGCACGCTTCGCTCGTCGAAGAAAGTTATTAACTATATGTTAGCAGCCAATTCTGACGTATAGCCCCAAAAAGACCAATAATCATGGGCTGCATATTTTGTAATCAGAACATCACTATTCGCAATTCGAAGGAAAGTAACATAATGGTTTCTTTAGTACGCTTCGCACGGCAAAGAATACGTCAACGCTCAGCTATGCTGCTTATTCGAGCGTCATGAGTCACTCATACCTTGCTGCGATTACCTTCCAATCCACAATCTGCCAAAGGGCAGCGAGATGGGCAGCACGGCGGTTCTGGTAATCCAGGTAATAGGCATGCTCCCATACATCAAAAGTCAGCAACGGCTTTAAGCCCTTCACCACAGGATTAGAAGCTCCCTGCTCCTGCGTGATAACCAGAGAGCCGTCACTATCTGCCGAGAGCCATACCCAGCCAGATCCAAACAATCCTGCGCCCTTAGCCTCAAATTCAGCCATAAAGGCATCAACACTCCCCCACTGCTTCTCGATCTGAGCAGCAAGCGCCCCGTCAGGTCCCTGCGAAGCCTCACCGACAGGCCTAAACTGCGTGAAATACAACTCATGATTCAGTATCTGTCCAGCATTGTTGAATACCGGCCCTGCAGGAGCCTTTCGCACGATCTCCTCCAGTGCCATACCCTCAAACTCACTGCCCGGAAGCAGTTTATTGAGATTATCGACATAAGCCTGCAGATGCTTACCATGATGGAACGACAGCGTCTGAGCACTGATCACCGGCTCCAGCGCCTCCATCGTATAAGGTAGTTCAATTAATGTAAACATTAGGATATTTTATTATGATGAAAACATGTCTTGGGGACACCCCGAAACCGTTCAGGGAGGTTAGTAGTCGTCGTGTCGCTGGGTGGCATACCATGATGAATGATGTCCATATACGTCATTGAAATGCGTTTCCGGTGACTTTTGATGACAAAGTCTGTGCAAGCCAAACGCAATGAAATGTATTTCAATTGCTGAGGCGCCGCCAGACTTCGCACTCTTCTGAGCGCAAATATAACAATAAAAAATTAATTCCACACGGAAAATGAAGAAAAATTTCATTTCCCATGCGGAATCGAACAAAAGCCGACCAGCAAAATGCTAGTCGGCTATAATACCTCATCCCGCCCCTTTCTTAAGACTCGCTCCGCTCATATAAGCAATCAAAGATCGAGCGGATGGTCCGAGCCGACGCTCACATCATCGACCAGCGTTCAGCGTAGTCGATGAAAAGTAACTGTTCGGTGAACCCCGTCAAGCTATCGGTTTATGTCCTTTAGCCTTGCCGATGGATGTTGCCATCAGCAAGGACTTCCCTCAATTTATAAATTAATGTTGATTCAGTTTATGTCTTCCCAAAATTCAGGAAGCAGTTTGTACATATCTTCATCCTTGGTCTCTTTGATATGATCAAGGACATAAGTGAGCCAACGCTCAGGGTTCTTACCTTTAACCTTACAAGCTCCAAAGAACGAATACATCATGGCTGCACGCTCGCATGCATCGTCCGTCTGACAAAACAGGTAGGCTTTCTTTCCCATCACCATGGCACGGATTTCTCTTTCTGTGTCATTATTATCCAAAGGCATCTCTGGTATGTCAAGATAAGCGGTCAGTTCTTCGTAATGACGGATGACATAGTTCAGAGCCTTGTACATCTGAGAGTTCTGATCATAGTTGAGAATCTCATTCAGGCACCACAGATGGAATGTTTTCCACAAAGGGCGGGCCAGTTCATCACGCAATTCACTTATTCTGGAGCCTTTTGCGTCTTCTTTTTTGATGATCTCCTCAACGGCATATATTTCCTGGAACAGGAGCATTCCCGGCATGGCTCCTTTCGGATTTTCCTTCAATGCTCTCTCATGGTCACGTCTGGCATGGGCCGAGCACCTGCATAGTACACGTCCAACCTTCTTTATCCAGTCATATCCAGGGTATGCATCACATATCAGCGCAAGTCCACTCCAATTTGACAGCTGGGCTTGGATAACCTCCTTTCCACGACCACAGCCTTTTCCTACCGTAGTCAGGAATATCGGGATTCCTGTATCTATATTCCTGTACTCTATGATATACTGCTTGACTGTCTTATGTTTCTCATTGTCTACCACTGGCATTGGACTTCCGTCTGCTGCCATATGAAGACCTAACATTACATAGTACTCTTGTAAACGATACAATGGAACAAGGGTGTCGCATACATTCACATGCCAGTCATTGATCGTGGCTGGAGCCAATGTAAGACCATCACGCTTCATCTGGTTTATTTGACGATTGAAGGGCATATGATCCATATACTTGCGGACCTCTAACTGAGCCAGCAGTTTGTTAGAGGCATAGCTCTTCCAAATCAGTTCCTCATGCACAGGAGCTATATGGAATTTCTGGTCAATGTCGTCCTTGCGCACCATGACAGGATTACGATACCCTTGTACCATATACTTGGCGGTTACGGGTATAATGAATTCGGTTGTCTCCCCTGGGAAGGCCTCACGATATTCATCCATATGACCTATGCATTCATCCGGATAGACAAGGATCTCTGGCAACCGAGGTAAGTCCTCAGGTATCTTATTACGACCATGGCCGTCCTGATGCTTTTCCTTTCTGGCAAGACGTTCTGCCTCTTTCTGCAAACGGTACTTCCTGACAGTTTCAAGAGCATGCTTGTATTCCTCCTTCTGCTTGTCGCTCAACTCGAGCGATGCAAGGATCTTATCATGAAGCGCAGTACGGTCATCCTCTGAGATGATGAAACGTTCCCTCTTCTGAGTGAATATCATTCTGACCAGCTCTGCTATCTGACGGTTCTTTGATCTCTCATTCTTAAAAATCTTCTCAAGCCTACTTTTTATCTCACTACTGATCGCAGCCTGAGCTTCTTCTGATGCAGCCTTGAACTTAGACAGATAATCCTGGATATCCGCATTCTTACGACTGGTCATTTCAGAGAACAGCCTGAGGAAACCTTCCGTCTGTGCAGCCATCTTCCCGAGGAAATGGCTCTCTGCATCATCCTTGGCTTTCTTTATCTTTTGCTCTGTCTCTTCAATGAGTTGCTGCTGCATTCGCTCGAAAGACTTCAGCATGTCCT
>Ga0256405_10001855_pt1 | contig 53846 bp, 50 predicted proteins | sample RumenRJG_02DNA_FD_189096 | JGI IMG/M metagenome (GOLD analysis project Ga0256405, IMG submission 189096) | Bovine rumen microbial communities from Lethbridge, Alberta, Canada - RJG_02 | ecosystem: Host-associated > Mammals > Digestive system > Stomach > Rumen | place: Canada: Alberta... | reverse complement strand
CTTCGAGCGTATCGAGTTTTGTGACGGCGACCATATTTGCCACCTCGAACATAAGAGGATATTTGAGAGGTTTGTCGTCGCCTTCCGGCACGGACAACAGCACGAGGTTCATATTCGCGCCCGTGTCAAACTCCGCAGGACACACGAGATTGCCGATATTTTCAAGCACTACGAGGTCAAGGTCTTGGACGTCGAAAGATTCGAGTGCGTCCTCAACCATTTGCGCCGTCAAGTGACACGCGCCGCCCGTGTGGATTTGGAGAGTCTTCACGCCGAGTTTTTGAGAGATCGTTTCCGCGTCGCAAGCGCCGTCTATGTCCGCTTCGAGCACGCCGATTTTATACTTTTTGGCAAGAATCGGCAAAAGTGCGAGAAGGAGCGTGGTTTTGCCGCTTCCCGGTGACGCCATAAGGTTTAAGAAGAAGGTTTTTTCTTCTTTTAGACGCGCGCGGAGTTTGTCCGCCGTGTCGTCGTTTCTGCGGATGATATCCTCTTTGACTTCAACAATTTGAAACTCGTTCATTATTCGACCTGAATATCCTTTATCATGACCTCGTTGCCTGTGACGAGATACGTATTTTTCGATCCGCAATGCGGACAAGTTTTGCCGTGCTTTGTCGTGCTGTAAGTTTCCCCGCAGTCCTGACAATAAGTGACGGCTTCCAAAATCACGAGATTGAGTTTGCAGTCTTGCATGAACTCGGTCTTCTTTTTCGACCAATCAAAGCAGTCTTTGAAAAGGTCCGGAACGATAGTAGAAACCTCTCCCACCTCGAGGGTGAGAGAGATTACTTTCTGTACGTTATTTTCTTTTGCTACCGCTTCCACTTCTTTGATGATGTGGGAGACAACGCCTAACTCATGCATTTTCTACGCCGTTTCCAGTGAACGGATTTTCTTTTGCAAATTCTTTGTTTGCTTTCTTGTATGCCTTACGTTTTGCGCGCATTTCTCTTGCTTCTTTGGAGCAAGCGTTTGCGGCGATCTTGAAGGCACGCTTGATTTGATAGCTCGCAAGACCCGTGACTTTCTTCTCGGCGATTCTCATATCGGAGCACTTCGGATGATCTCTGTAGAGGTGGATTGCGTCAAATTCGCACTTCGTCGTGCAGATACCGCAACCGATGCACTTGTTTGGATCTACGACGGACGCGCCGCAGGAGAGGCAACGAGCAGTCTCGATCTTGACTTGCTCCTCGGTGAGCGTAAGGTGCGCGTCACGGAAGGAGGTCTTGTGGTCGATAGTTTCGTCCATGCCCGCTTCTTGTCTGCCTGCCGTATCGTAGCCTTCGACCTTGATGTCTTCCTTGTTGAGAGGAGTGAAACCACGGCGGTTGAATGCGATCGTCGGGTGTGCGTCCGGTCTGACGTGACGATGGAGTGCGTCTGCCACTTGGTGACCTGCCGCGATTGCGTCGATGACGAACTTCGGACCCGTGTAGACGTCGCCGCCGACGAAGATATCGGGATCGTCCGTTTGATATGTCATCTTGTCTGCGACAGGGTAATTGCCGTGCCAGAACTTGACCTTTGAACCCTCGAGGAGTTTGCCCCACTCGATTGCTTGACCGATTGCAAAGACGATCTTGTCCGCGTCGACTGTCATCGTATCGTTCTCGTCATACTTCGGATTGAACTTGCCGTTCTCGTCAAATGCGGAGAGGCACTTCTTGAAGACGATGCCGGAGACTTCGCCCTTTGCGTTCACGAGGACTTCCTTCGGACCCCAACCGTTGTTGATGGCGATATTCTCTTCCTTTGCTTCAAGGACTTCTTCGTTGTTTGCAGGCATGTGATCCTTGTCTTCCAAGCAGAACATTGAGACGGACTTTGCACCGCAACGAGTTGCGTTTCTTGCGCAGTCGATAGCAACGTTTCCGCCGCCGACGACGACCACGTTTCCGTCAAACTTAGGATTGCCGTTTTCAAATGCGTTCTTGAGGTATTCAACGGCGATTTCCGTGCCCTTTGCATTGTCGTTTGCAACACCCGGGCGACGTCCGCCTTGGCAACCGATTGCCACGTAGAACGCTTTGTAGCCTTGTTTTTTGAGTTCGTCGATGGTGATGTCTTTGCCGACTTCAACACCGCACTTGATCTCTGCGCCGAGAGCCTTGATAATCTCGATTTCGGCGTCGATGACGTCCTTTTCGAGTTTGTAGGTCGGGATGCCGTAAGTGAGCATTCCGCCCGGGCGAGCGTTCTTTTCAAAGACCGTCACGGAATATCCCATAACGCCGAGATAGTATGCCGCCGTAAGACCTGCAGGGCCTGCGCCGATGATTGCGATCTTCTCATCGAACTTGCCATACATCGATGGGACGATCTTCTTTGGAATATATCTATTCTCTTGAGCGATTTCTCTGTCTGCAACGAACTTCTTGACTGCGTCGATGCTGACCGCTCTGTCGATTGTACCGCGCGTGCAAGCGTCTTCACAACGCTTGTTGCAGATACGTCCGCAAACCGCAGGGAACGGGTTTTGAGTCTTGATGAGAGCAAGCGCTTCTTCGTATTTGCCCTCTTTGGCTTTCTTGAGGTAGCCTTGAACAGGAACGTGCGCAGGGCAAGCGACCTTGCAAGGTGCCGTACCTGATGCGTATGTATCCGTGGCTCTTGCCGTGTCGCGATAGTTCTCGTCCCAGGCATATTTGCCCCAATGAATCTTGTCAGGAAGCGGAGCCTTCGGATATTCGACTTCTTTGCCGTCCTTCTTGCAGAGTTTTTGACCGAGTTTGACTGCGCCTGCCGGGCAGTTTTCAACGCAGAGACCGCAAGCCACGCAGTTTTCTTTGGTGACTTTTGCCGTGTATGCGGAGCGAGAAAGGTTCGGCGTATTGAAGAGCAAAGACGTTCTCAAAGCGTTGCAGATCTTGACGTCGCAGTTGCAGATGTCGAAAATCTTGTCCGCACCGTCGATGTTGGTGATTTGATGCACGAAGCCGTTTTCTTCAGCCTTCTTCATGATTTCGAGCGCTTGCTCTGTGGTGATGTAGTGCGCTCTGCCCGTTTCTACGGCATAGTCAGCCATATCGCCGACCTGGACGCACCAATCGTTGACGTCGTCGCCGCAGCCGTCGCCGGTCTTTGCGCGTGAAGCACGGCAAGAGCAGATGCCCGCTGCGATGTGTCCGTCGTATTTTTTGAGCCAATAAGAAATTTGTTCGAGTTCGATGTGGTCGTTGTTCATCAAAACTTCTTTTTCGACAGGGATGACGTGCATACCGATGCCGTTTCCGCCCGGGCGGATCATCTCGGTGATGCCGGCGAGTGGGATGAAAGTCATTCTTTCAAAGAAGTTGGTGACCGCAGGATTCTTTTCGATTCTGTCCACGGAAGAGTTGAAAAGTTCCGCAGAACCCGGGACGAAGAAGCAAACGCGCCATTCGCGGTGTTTGAGTTTTTCCTCTTCGGACATCTTGCGGACGTCAAAGTCGTAGGTTGGACCGTCGTGGTCGTAGCGCTCGCCGTAGCCGTATTCGAGGATACCGATGACAGACATCTCGTTTAAGAGTTTGATGAGGCGTGCAGGCTCGATTTCTCTGTTCATCTTGATGAGCTCGTCAAGGTTGTAGAACTTTCTGAGTTTCATCTTGTTGCAGATGTCGCACATCTCAGGTGTGAGCATTTCGCGAAGTCCCCAATATTCGGGATCTTCGGTTGTCAAACCTTTGAGCTTGTGAACGACGACGTCCGTGATCTTTCTGCCGAGTTTCAAATACTTTTTGCTATCGGCGTCTTGTGCTTCACCTTGATGGATGGAGCGTGCGAGTTTCGATTGTTCAGGCATTGTTTTGTCTCCTTAGATTTGTTTGAATTTGTTTAATTTGTCTATAAAGTAATTTGCGAGTGCGTCAACGCCCTCACCCGTGCGGTTGCTGAGCGGCACGATTGTAGAGTGCGGGTTGCGCATTCTGATATTTTCAACACATTTTTGCATATCAAACGTGAAGAATTTCATAGCGTCGATTTTGCTGATGACGACGAGGTCGCACTTTGAGAATACGAGCGGATATTTGATAGGTTTGTCGTCTCCCTCGCTCGTGGAGAGGATCACCATATCGAGCGTTGCGCCCGTGTCGAACTCCGCGGGGCACACGAGATTGCCGACGTTCTCGAGGAACACGAGGTCGTATCTTTTGCCGTCCACAGCGTTGAGCCCCGTCTCCGTCATAAAGGCGTCGAGGTGGCACATACCGCCCGTGTGGAGTTGGATCGAATCCACTCCCGTGTTTTTTGCGATGGTCTTTGCGTCCACGTCGCTGTCTATGTCCGCTTCCATAACCGCGATTTTGTAGTCGTTTTTCAAGCGGTTGATGAGGGACGTGAGCGTGCTCGTCTTGCCTGCGCCGGGTGAAGACATAACGTTGACGAGAAACGTCCCCTGCGACTTCAACTTGTCGCGGAGCGCGTTCGCCTCGGCGTCTCCCACCTCAAACACGGACTTTTCAAGCAATATTGTTCTAACTTCTTCTCCCATATAAAGATATTATAATATAAAAAAATAATTTCCGCAATATTCCAAAGCGAAAATTATTGTAGTATATTTCCCGTCTGTTTCCAAACAAAACGACAATATCCGTTCGATTTTGCTCTCGTTTACCGAATTTTCCCGCCACAAAACAGACATTCTAACCCTTCAAACCGCATTTAGTTGCCCGCTTTCGCATCTCACCAAAATAAAAAACAAACACGCGATTTGCGTGTTTGTTTTGTCGAGATCATATGTCATTTAGATATTTTCACAATTTGGAAATACAACTTTTCCTTTCAATTTGCTGTCTACCATTCTATATTCCCTGCTATTTTGATCTATAAAAGATGGCGACTTAACAATTATTCCATCTTTAATCAAACTTTTCGTTATATCATCACTAAGTTTTAATCTAACGGCATTTACACCATTCACTATTTCTTTTGGTACTTTTACGACCAATCTGCATTCATTTTCGTAGTTCCACGCATTGTTTTTGCATATATGCTTGGGCAAAGATTCAACTACCTCTTTAGGAACATTTTTTTTGCTTTTTTCTGCCCTTTTTATATAATATGTGCCGTTGTCATTTTGTTCACAATACAAAACATCTACAATTGTTATCTCGCAATTTGATGTCTCGCCCTTTTTCTCAAAAGTTTTATTGTCACTATCAAAAAACCCAAATTCTATAGGGCTGTTTTCATTGTATTTTACAATATCTTTAATCAGCGTATTGTACTTCACCATTACGTTAGATTCTAAATTGTCACCATACATATACCACATCGCTACGCTTTCTGAGAGAGAATATGTCAAGCACAAAATAAACTTGACAAATCCATCAATGCTTGAATCCGTCAAACTATCTTTTTCTTCGCAGTCGTTAAAATTGTCATTGCGCAAAATCAAATTTTTGTTTTTTATTATCTGCTCAACAATTTCTATGGATTTATAATATATTCTATATGTCCTATGATGTCCTGCGCTATGCTTTAAGGATTCGTACAACTCAGCAGCATCTGCGCAATTGATTGCGATATTCGCAACTTGTTCATCCTTATTTCCTTCAAACTGCTCGCTCCCCATATTTGTATCCTCTTGTGTGCGACAAACCGATTCCACATCATTATGGCTTTGAAATTAATAATTAATCTCTATTGTTCCATCCGTACAATATACATAATAATGTGTATATCTGCTCCAATCCGTGTATTTTGAAATTGCGTTCCATTGTGATTTTGTTCCTTCAAAATCAACCCTTTTGAATCCACAGTGTTCAAATGCTTGCATTCCAAAACTCTTTACGCTATTGGGTATTGTCATATTTGTTAATCCTCTACACTCCCAAAATGCCGTTCCGCCTATTTGTGTAACACCATCTGGGATGGTAATTGACGTCAAACTAGAACAATACTGGAATGCGCCCGTGTTGATGCTTGTTACACTATTTGGAATAGTAAACTCTTTCAGTTTACTACAATGAGCGAAAGCATAATCATCTATGCTAACAACATCATATAAGATAGTTATTGATTCTAAATTTGAACAATGACTAAAAGCACCTTTTAATGTGGTTTTTCCTGTTACAGTTACATTCTTGAGTGATATTGGAACATAATATGTCACAAAATATCCATCATCCCATTGTTTTGTGGCCTCACCTCCATCATAACTATTCTTGCCAAAAATGTACCCAAATAGTGAGACTTCTCTCACATAGGAGTTTGTCTTTTGGCCTCCTACAAATGGTATGGTTATGCTCTGAAGCCTTGAACATCCCGAAAACGCACCCAAACCTATAGAATTAACATTGGCTGGAATTATTAAGGATGTCAAACCACTGCAATTAGAGAATGCACATTCACCTATGCTTGTTACGCTACTGCCAATCGTTACAGATGTCAAACCATCGCAATAATAGAACGCATATTCCCCGATGCTTGTAACGCTGTCTGGAATTGTAATAGACGTCAAGCCACTGCAATATCTAAATGCATACCCGTCTATTTGCGTTACGCTTTCTGGGATTGTGATGGATGTCAAACCGGTGCAACTATTGAATGCCCCTCGACTTATGCGTATCACACTGTCTGGAATTGTGATGGATGTCAAACCACTGCAACCAATAAATACACTCTCACCTATGCTTGTCACACTGTCTGGAATCGTGATAGATGTCAAACCACTGCAACCATCGAATGCATAGCCACCGATGTTTGTCACACTGTCTGGAATTGTGATAGATGTCAAACCACTGCATCTAGAGAATGCATACCCATATATGATTGTCACACTGTCTGGAATTGTGATAGATGTAAGCATTGAACAATTGTAGAATGCTCCACGCAAAATGTTGCCACCTGTCACTGTCACGTTGCGAAGCGTTGATGGAATGTAATATGTTGTTGATGATCCTGATGAGTAATACTGTTTCTTTGACGTTCCACCTGTATAACTTGATGTGCCAAAGATATAGCCAAACAACGTTGAAGCACTTGCAGACGTTGCAGATGCGCTGCCACCAACAAATGGAATCGTTATGCTTTCAAGCACTGAACACCCCGAGAATGCTCCTCCTGAAATATTTGTCACATAATTCGGCACAACGATTTCCGTTTCAGTTTTATTTATTATACCTGTTATTGTACAAGTCGTTTGGTTTGAACTAAAGACAAAATTTCCCATTTCAGCATTATCTTCCCACTTTGCTGTGAAAACTTTGTCTTCAGCGGTCATTTCTATTTCATATTCTGTTTCGGCTGTCAAAAGAACATCACCATCATACCAGCCGAGCCAAGTGTAACCGAGATTTGTCTCCGCCGCCACTATAACAGTGTCGCCAACAACATAAGAATCGGACAGCGCAGAAATTGTGCCTGCACCTGCTATATTCTTTTCAACACTACTCTGAGACCACTTCGCCGTGTAAACTTTGTCTTCAGCGATCATTTCTATTTCATATTCCGTTTCATCAGTCAACAGGACATCTCCATCATACCAGCCGAGCCAAGTGTAGCCCGCGTTGGTTTCTGCTGTCACTGTGGCGGTATCTCCAACAATATATGCGTCTTCAAGTGCAGAGACTGTACCCGCTTCCGCTTTGTTCATTTCGATGTCAATTTTTGCCCATTTTGCAGTAAATGTTCTGTCTATTTCACTCATCGCAAAGGCGTACTCCGCATCACCAGTCAAAAGCGTGTCTCCCTCATACCAACCAATCCACACATATCCAGCGTTGGTTGTCGCTTCAATCGTCACGTTTTCTGCAAAATGATACCTGCCGTTGAGCGTTGTCACGCTTCCCGCTTCCGCTTTGTTCTTTGCAACGTCCACTTTGGACCACTTTGCTGTGATTGTCTTTTCTTCGTCTCTCAAAACAAAGAGATAGGTCATGCTTGTCGTCAAGAGGTTGTCCCCTTCATACCAGCCAACCCACGTATAACCGCTGTTTGTCGTTGCGGTTACAGTTTCGTTTGCACCAATCGTTCTGCCGTCAAAACCGCTGACACTTCCCGCTTCCGCTTTGTTCTTCTCAATCGTGATCGGGCAAACTTTCCACTTTGCCGTGAAAGATCTATCCCCTTCCACCTTGAACGTATAGGACGTGTCTTCCGTCAAAAGTTCGCCGTCCTCATACCAGCCAAGCCAAGTGTAGCCAATGTTTGTCGTTGCAACGATAGTTTGTTCGGAGTCAAAATCGACGAACGCACTCGACGTCACAGAGCCTGCGGCGTAGAGGTTTTGTTGAGTCGTCATCATATACGAAATCGGCGTCCAATGCGCATAAAGCGTCTTGCCGCTTGTTTCAGTCCAAGCGTTTTGCATCTTGCCGTTTGAACCTGTATATTGTTTTGCGCTTGAATACGTGCCGTCATACCAACCGTCAAACGTATAGCCTGTCCTCGTCGGCACAGGGAAAGTCGGCTTTGAATTGTATTCTACAGCCGTGCTGTTTTGCGAGACGGTGCCACCGTTTGCGTCAAGCGTCACGTCATAACTCTCAATCTGCCACTTTGGCGTAAACGTCATATCGCTTGTGGCTGTTGTATATTCGTCATAATTGACGTCGTTTTCATCATACCAGCCAAGCCACTTGTAGCCTGGGCGCGTTTCAGGAGCAACGTAAGGCATCGGCGCTCCTTTCTTTGCATATCTTATCGTAATATTGTTCACTTCTGTGGTCATAGATACAAACGCAAAGCGATAAATCTCCGTGCCGTCAAAATAGGACAATCCAAAGTTTGCAAGCGATACTGAAGGCAAATATTCTGGGAATGCGAGATTGTTCATATATTGGAACAACTCGTTTATAGACACAAGCAACATCGCCGCAACAAATGACGAATTGGACGTGCCATAATAAGTAGTGCTGATCGATATGCAGTTGCCAAAATTGTCCGTCGTCAAACTGCCCGGAGATGTGATCGTTCCAATAACAACCGTCTTTGTCTCTGCACTAGATAATGACCAGCCAAGTTCTCTATTCTTTGAAATACTGAGGACGGTGAGCCATCCTTTTCCATCTGAATAATACAGACATTCAAGTTTTACCGTGCTTCCATCTGTAATACCCGAAAGCAATGTTGAAGAGTCAACTTCATAATTGACAGTATATTTGCCACCACTCGATTCAGTTGCATTCTGTTTGATTGTTGAATCAAGCAAACTAAACAGGTCTGCGCCACAAGTTGAGCAAGTCCACGTTCCCGTATGGTGCGAGCAAGTCGTGTGACTTCCTCCGCCTTGACTTCCTCCGCCTTGACTGCTACCGCTCTTTAATGAAAAACCCATCGAGTAGAGCGTCACGCTAAAATTCCTCATCGTCAAAACGCTGTTGGTCGTGTAGAACAGCCATTCGTACACCGGGAAACAATACATCGCATACTCTGCAAGTTGAAGATCCTCACTTGCGGTTGTCAAATTGTAAATATTGATCGTCCAATAATCAAGATAATCGCTCGTTGCTCTTGAATAACTGTTAATTTCAGCCGCAAATTTTGTATCGGAGCCACGTTTTGTCCAAACTTGAACTTTTTGCGGATTTAAATACACGAAAGCAGTGAGTTCGATTGAACCATACGTCGCGTTAATTATAAAAACATCGTCCATGTCACTGCTACATTGCAGATAGATGTCAAAATCATATCCATAATAATCTTGCGTGCCGATTGAATATTGATAGTCACCATTGGACACATATCTGCCTTTTGACCTTATCAAATCAACCATCGTCGTAGAATTGTAGCCGCTTCCACCCGACGAGCCTCCGCCGTTGTATCCGCTATCCGACGAACTTTTGCCACCGTCACCGCAAGCGACGAGCAAACAGGCGGTCAATGCCACCACGCACAAAAGCACAAAACAAAGCGCCAATCTCTTTTTCATATTGTCTCTCCTTGTTGCAAGTACAAAACAAGCACAAATATATTTGCTTATTAAAATAATTATAACTAACTGTTGGTTAGTTGTCAATATCAAAACTAACCGTCAGTTATAATTTAAATAGCAAATTGTTTGGAGGGCGCGTATGGATTCTATCAAAGCAAGACTCGCTGAAGAGATCAGATTGAGCGGTTTGTCAACCGTCGAAATCGCCAAGCGCGTCGGCGTGTCCCCCGAAATGATAACCCAATACAAAACAACGAAAAAACTGCCAAAACTCGACACCTTTGCAAAACTATGCGAGGTGCTGGACGTCTCGGCAGACGAAATCTTAGGTCTTAAAAAACAATAACGACTCGCTGTGTGCGAGCCGTTATTCTATGCGTTTAGATACACTCTTCGAGTGTTTTTGTATTCGTGTTGAAAAACCGCGTGAGCGGGATGATTTGCATAATAAAAACCGCGATATACGGATGAGATGCGCGGACACTTCGTGTCATTTTTTGTTTTTTGCGCTTCCCTCGCTCTATTAGCGCGGTTAAAACCGCGATATTTAGATGAAGAGCGCGGAAAAGCCCGTTTGCGAAGGATGAGCGTACACTTAGTACGTGACCCCTGAACAAACGGGCTTTGACAATGCTATTCGCTAAATAGCGCGGTTTTTACAGTTGTGGGCCGGCCTTGACAAGAGCCTCGCCCGCAGGATTCGTCGTGTACTTCTCGAAGTTCTTGATGAAACGTCCAGCGAGGTCTTTTGCCTTCTCTTCCCAGACGGTAGGATCCGCATACGTGTCGCGCGGGTCGAGGATCTCGGTGGCAACGCCTTTGAGCTCAGTTGGCACTTCAAAGTTGAAGTACGGGATCTTCTTTGTCGGTGCGCCGAGGATGTCGCCGTTGAGGATAGCGTCGATGATACCGCGGGTGTCCTTGATGGAGATACGCTTGCCGGTGCCGTTCCAACCCGTGTTGACGAGGTATGCCTTTGCACCGCTCTTTTGCATCTTCTTGACGAGTTCCTCTGCGTATTTCGTCGGATGGAGTTCAAGGAAGGCTTGACCGAAGCATGCCGAGAACGTCGGAGTAGGCTCGGTTATGCCGCGCTCCGTGCCCGCGAGTTTTGCCGTGAAGCCGGAGAGGAAGTAGTATTGCGTTTGCTCGGGCGTCAAGATCGAGACAGGCGGCAAAACTCCGAATGCGTCAGCGGAAAGGAAGATAACGTTGTTCGCGGCAGGTGCGGACGAGATCGGACGCACGATGTTCTTGATGTGGTTGATCGGATACGACACACGCGTATTCTCCGTGACGGACTTGTCGGCGAAGTCGATCTTGCCGTCCTTGTCGAGTGTGACGTTTTCGAGGAGCGCGTTGCGCTTGATCGCGTTGTAGATGTCAGGCTCGCTGTCCTTGTCGAGGTTGATGACCTTTGCATAGCATCCGCCCTCGAAGTTGAAGACGCCGTTGTCGTCCCAGCCGTGCTCGTCGTCGCCGATGAGCAATCTCTTCGGATCGGTTGAGAGCGTCGTCTTGCCCGTGCCGGAGAGTCCGAAGAAGATAGCCGTGTTTTTGCCGTCCATATCCGTGTTTGCGGAGCAGTGCATGGACGCAATGCCCTTGAGCGGGAGATAGTAGTTCATCATAGAGAACATACCCTTCTTCATTTCACCGCCGTACCAAGTGTTGATGATGACTTGCTCGCGGGAAGTGATGTTGAACACGACTGCCGTCTCAGAGTTCAAGCCGAGTTCTTTGAAGTTTTCAACCTTTGCCTTTGACGCGTTGTAGACGACAAAGTCAGGCTCGAAAGATTCGAGTTCTTCAGCGGTCGGCGCGATAAACATATTCTTGATAAAGTGCGCTTGCCATGCGACTTCCACGATAAAGCGGACAGCCATACGCGTGTCCTTGTTTGCGCCGCAGAATGCGTCCACGACGAAAAGACGCTTGTTTGAAAGTTCTTTGACGGCGATATCCTTCACCGCTTTCCAAGTCTCTTCACTTGCAGGATGGTTGTCGTTTTTGTATCCGTCCGTCGTCCACCAAACAGTATCCTTGGAGTTCTCGTCAACGACGATAAATTTGTCCTTAGGAGACCTGCCCGTGTATACGCCTGTCATGACGTTGACGGCACCGAGTTCGCTCACTTGACCTTTTTCGTAGCCTGTGAGCGCAGGATTTGTCTCTTCTTCAAAGAGGAGTTCGTAAGACGGGTTGTAAACGACTTCTTTTACGCCGGTGATACCATACTTTTGCAAATCGATTTTTGCCATTTATATATCCTCACTAAAATATTTTTCGCGTTTTCTATGGGCATAGCCCATATTTCACTTATGTTATCATAACATATTTTTTTTGTCAAATACAATATATGAGAAAAAGGATTTTTATGTTTTTGATAAAACTTTATCGTATTTCGCGCTGTTTTTTCGCAAAAACACAAACAATCCGCACCCAAAAACGTTTCCTATACTAACTTTGTCACAAGAGCAAAAGCCGAATGCGATATTAGAAAGTTTAAAGCATACATTTTTATTGACAAAAATAAAAGAGCACTTTTTGAAAAAATGGGCTATACTGTAGATGATTCCGAGTATTTACAGAAAGAGATATGCAATCAAGCATTAAAAAACTATTTATTCGGACGCTATTCGCTAAAAAGCCTAAGTGAAAACGGACAAATGATAGCAATCCCCGTACGATTTAATGGTTTTCTGTTCAATAGCGGATGGAAACTTTGCCCTGATGGCAAGATACAAAATACAACCCCTTTCGGAGGCTGGACAAAATGAAAAAATTCGATTTGATAAAAATAATAAATAATGGGATTATAGAAAAATACGATTTGCCGAAAGATACACATGGAGTAATTCTCGATATTAATGATAACAATTGCGCAGAAGTATTATTGTTCAACCCAAATAACGTCGGTGATTATATAATACTCAAAATCAACAACTCCGACTTTGTTCTCGAAAAAGAAAAATTGCCAAAAAACATACAAAAAGAATTGTACGAACATCTTCGCCAAATAAATCAAAATGCCAAAACACATTTCAACCCACAAACCATAAAAGAATATGACAGAGTTGAACTGCTTGTCGAACAAGAAAAATATGCAAAGTTCGGCGTTCACAAAGGAGCACAAGGCTGTGTTATGGACGCAGTCGCCGTAGGAAACAATATTATTGTGGATTTTTCGTATGTCGATGAAGACGGCAATTTTTTCGGTGATTGTATAAGCGCAAATATAAAAGACCTGAAAGTTATAAACAAAAACGGTCATTTCGTTTGACAAAAAAATTTCAATGTTATAAACTGTCCGTGTAATCTCAAGGAGTGACAAAGATGAAGTTCGAAAGAAATCTCATGATGATGCGAATGTTCGTCTCCCAAGCAGTTGAGCAACTTGGGCTTTTTGTCATTCGCTGAAAGTCACAAAAAACACTCAACGCTTGGGTTTTCAACTTCCCAAGCGTTTTTATTTTGCAAAAATCACACACGAGAACAAACATTATGTTGGAAATCAAAAACTTAACCAAAATCTACGGCGGAAAAAACAATCCCACGATTGCGCTCAAAGACGTGTCGCTCACGGTAGAAGACGGCGACATATACGGCATAATCGGTCTTAGTGGCGCGGGCAAGTCTACCCTTGTGCGTTGCATCAACGGGCTCGAGACCTTCGACGAGGGCGAAATCCTCTATGGCGGCGAAAAAGTCGTCTTCAATTCGCAATATAGGCGTGACGTGGCGATGATTTTTCAGGGCTTCAACCTCCTTCAACAGCGCAACGTTCTCAAAAACGTAGAACTAGCTGGCGAGATAGTCAAGGACAAAAATCGCACGGAAAAGGCAAAAAAACTGCTTGAAACGGTCGGGCTCGGCGACAAACTGAAAGCCTACCCTTCCGAACTCTCGGGCGGACAACAGCAAAGAGTCGCAATCGCTCGCGCGCTTATGACGGAACCGAAAGTGCTTCTCTGCGACGAGGCGACGAGCGCGCTCGATCCCGACACGGCAAACTCGATTTTGCAACTCTTGAAAGAACTCAACAAGACGCTTGGACTCACGATAATCATTATATCGCACCAAATGTCCGTGATCGAGGCGATTTGCAACAAAGTCGCGATCATCGAGCATTCGCACATCACGGCGGACGGTCCTCTCTACGACGTCTTCCTCTCCCCGAAGACGGAGACCGCGAAGAAACTCATCTACTCGGGACATATCTACACAAAAGACCTCGACCGCCCCGTCGTCAAACTTATGTTCAACGGACAAACTGAAGAGCCTATCGTCTCAAACATCATTCAAGACCTCGGCGTCAAGGTGTCCATTCTCTACGCCAACTCCAAGGTGATAAACGACCGCCTGTACGGTCAAACCATCTTTTCCGTCGTGGACTATGACGACAACATCGGGCGTATTCGCGAATATCTTAACGCGCACGGCGTACTCTACGAGGAGGTGAGCGGCAATGAATTGGGCTAATCTTCCCACGATGCTCGGCGAAACCCTGCTCGTCACCCTCATATCGACGGTCGCCGCCTATATCTTGGGACTTCCTGTCGGCGTGTTCTTGAACGTGACGTCAAAAAACGGCTTGTCTCCGAACAGAATCGTCAACTTCATCGTCGGACTTATCGTCAACATACTCCGCTCTGTTCCCGCGCTCATCGTCATCGTCATTTGTATGCCGTGGACGAGAGCCTGGTTCGGAAGAGGCACTGGCGAGTGGTACACGATGCTTATTCCAATGACCGTTTGCGCGTTCGGGTTCGTAGCGCGAATGGTGGAGCAATCCCTCCAAGAAGTGCCTGCGGGCGAAATCGAAGCGGTCAAATCGCTCGGCGCGAACAAGTGGCAAATCATCACCAAAGTTCTCATTCCGGAATCCCGCTCCTCTCTCATCACGGGGGCGGCGGTCGTGGCGGTAAGCATAATCGGCTATACGGCGTTTGCCTACAACATAGGGGCGGGCGGACTTATCTCCGGAATATACACCTATTATACGAGACACACGGGCGACTATCTAAGTTCCGCATACTTCTGGGTGCTTATCGTACTCGTCGTCGTCATCGTCCAACTCCTGCAAGAAGCAGGACTCAAAATCGCAAAAAAGTTTGATAAAAGGAGAAAAGCAAAATGAAAAAATTTGCAAAATTCGCACTCATTATTACGCTCGTCGCAAGTCTATTGGCGGCGGCAGTCGTCTTTGCGGCGTGCAACAAGTACGACAAAGAACACACGATAACCGTCTGCGCTTCCGACGTCCCTCACGCCGAGATTTTGAACGGCGTTGTCAAAAACCTCTTGAAAGCGCAAGGCTACGACCTCAAAGTCACGATTCTTGACTGGCAAGAACAAAACGGCGCAGTCAACTCAAAGGACTATGACGCAAACTATTTTCAACATCTTCCTTACCTCCTTTCGGGCGATTTTGCAAATAGTCTCGTCTTCACCTGCACCGTTCACTACGAGCCGCTCGGGATCTACTACGGCAAAGCCACAGTCGGCACTTTGGTTTCAAACGGCAGGAGTTTTGAAATCTGCAACGACGAGTCGAACGCCGTCCGCGCGCTCCAACTCCTTGAAGCAAACGGCGTTTTCTCAAAGGCAAGCGAGGGCAACAACTACCCTATCACGAACGACGGCAAACTCGCTTTTGACGACGAATGGACTTCTTCAAACGGCGCGGTCGTAAAACTTATTGCCGAAAACTTGCTCGTGGCTTCAATGAACGACTACGACTTTGCGTGTCTGCCTTGCAACACGGCGCTCACAGGCAACGTATCCGCCGACGCGAATCACAGAGCGGCGGTTGAAAACGATCCTGCGCAAGTGACGGGCAAAGCAAACGGTCTTGCCGTTCGTAGAGCGGACTATTTGAACGACGCCGCCTACAAAGCGAAGATTGACGCGCTCACGAACGCGCTTCTCTCTCAAGACGTTGCCGACTACATCGCGCAAAGATACAACAACGTCATTCTCTGCAACGGGGCGACGCAAATCGATTTGAGAAGTCAAATCGCATAAAAGTCAACTGCTTAAAGGTGCAATATGAACGTATACGCAATAGTTTTAATCGTAGCATTCGTCGTTATGTCCGTCATCGGCTTCATCTCGATGGGCGTTGACAAAAAGAAGGCGCAAGAAGGCAAATGGCGCACGAAAGAGGCTACCCTCTTCGCCTTTGCGATCCTCTTTGGCGGAGTCGGCTCCACGCTCGGCATGTACGTCTTCCGTCACAAGACGAAGCATTGGTATTTCGCCGTATTCTTCCCTATCTTTGCGCTCATTGACATCGCGGCTCTCGCGGTTGGACTTTACTTCCTCTTGCAACTCTGATTATGAACGCACTCACGATAGTCCACGACGCAATCAAAAAGTACGCGCACGAGGGGTCGCTTTGCATTGACGCAACCGCAGGACGAGGCTACGACACCGCGTTTCTTTGCGAAACGGTGGGGAAAAGCGGCAGAGTCATCGCATTTGACGTCCAACAAGACGCGGTCGACAGCACGAAAGCCTTGCTCTCTCAAAAAGGTTTGACTGCGGACGTAATCCTCGACTCGCACGCCAATATGGACAAGTATGCGGAGGAAGGCACGGCGGACGTCATCGTCTTCAACCTCGGCTATCTTCCAAAGGGCGACCACAGCATTTTCACGCACTTCGATTCAACGAAAGAGGCGATTGAAAAGGGTTTGAAACTCTTGAAACGCGGAGGACTTATGTGCGTGTCGATCTACTACGGCGGAGACAGCGGCTATGAAGAAAAGGACGCGCTCCTGCCATGGCTCAAGGCTCTCGACGACGAAAAATATCAAGTCCTCGTCACCTTCTTTTACAACTGGAAGAAAGACCCGCCGATCCCTGTCTTTATCATCAAAAACTGACGTTGCCCGATCGGTATCGTTGAATATCAAGCCAACTTAAACTTCATTATAAGTTTAAATCAAGCAAAACGAAAAATACCCTTCCGCCCAAATAGGCGAAAGGGCTTTTTTTAACCGTAATTTCTTCTGACATCGGAGTTTGCCGCCCTTGCGCGCAAAGCGTAGAGCAATTTGTCGTAATAGAGCCCCAAATAATATTTCATATTCGGCGCGGATTTCAATGCGTCCACCGCGATGTCCGCCGACAAGGAAGAATAGAACTCGTACGCCATGTCAAAGCGTTTTTGATACTCGTCGAACTTGTCGCCCGTGTATCCGTTCTTTTGTTCCTCCTCTTCCTCCGCCTTTTCTCGTGCGACGCGCTCTTCCTCTTTCTCTTTCAAAAACTTGTCGATGTCCGACCTTCTCTGCCTGTCGTACCTATTGTTCTTTTCACGAATGGAGTTGTTGTACTTTTCGTACTTAAGCACGAGGTCGTCGCGTTCGGCTTGAAGATCCGCCATATTCTTCTCGATTGCGCTTGCGTATTTCAAGTCGAGATTGCTCATCGCAACGTCTTTGTCTCTTTCAAGCGCCTTGAGTTTGCCGTCAATATCGCCGATCTTCTCATTGTACGCCTCATCCACCTCTTCCTTGGAGAGAGTTTTTGCGTAGTCGATGTCGTCGAGACGAGAGGTTATGATACTGCTTCTTGCCACCCCTCGCTTTATAGCGTCGTTTTCGGCGTTTTTGCGGAGTTCGTCATAGACTTTTTGAAGGTTTTGATAACTCTCTTTGAGACTCTTGTCCGCGGATTGTTTTTTGTCCGCAAGGCCTTCCGCCTCTACCCTATACTTCGCTTCGACGATATTTTTGTCAACGGCGTTTTGATAGTCCGCCTGCTTGCTCGCAAGTTTTTTCAGTTCCTCATCCGATTTCGGCTCGTAATCGACTTCCTTAAGCCCCGACTCTTTTGGAAAGAGTGCGTCAAGGTCGTAGGTCTCCGTGGCTTTCGGATGTTTCTTCTTGTATTCGGCGTCGAGCGCCGCAAGTTCTTTTTCGAGATTCGACGTGCCTTCCTGCGCTTCGGCAAGCCGTCTTCTGCGCTCCTCGTCTCTCTCTTCGTCGGTTTTAAACAGTTCTTTCAGTTCATCCCAAAACGACATATTCACCTCACTCCGCGCGATTTTCAAGCGCCTTGACTTTTTCTTCAAGAACCTGCACTCTGCGAGCCAGTTCTTCGATTTGCTCTAAAATTTCTTTTAAATTCATAATTACCTCACTCTTGCATAACGTCGATGACCGCGACGATCGGACGGACGTTCAGGTTTTGCTCCTCCGTGGAGATTTCAAATCCTATCGTCTTTCCCGCCTTTTCCACGACGACCTGTTGCGGAGCGTCTTTCCCTTCCACGTCAAAGGCGTATGCGGTGCCGTCGAGAACGACCTTCAGAGTCAAATCATAGGACGTTTTGACGCTCAAAAATCTGACGGTTTTAAACGCCGCAACCCCCATATCGAGACGAGGAGAGACGTATTTCTTTTTCAAATTGTTCGTAAAGATCTTGCCGGATTTCGACAACGCTCCGAGCCTGTTTGTATACGCCGTTTTAAACGCGCAAATCACCTCTCCTCCAAAGTGCGTCTTTGCACTCACGAGTGCGCAAACGCTTACTCCCGCAAGCATACTTATCGACTTGTCAAAGAGGTCCAAAACTATGACGCTGTTCGCCACGTCTTCCTCAAACTCATACTGCGCGTCAACATCTGCTTTGCAAGCAAGAAAATACTTCTTGTCAAAGTACGCACCCACCGCGTATTCCTTGTCGTCAAGGTCTGGAAGTTCCTTTGCAATACGCACTACGTCGTAACCGTCAAAGGCAAATAGCCCCTCGTCCGCAAGAAAGAGTATTTTGTCGCCTGCATTCACAATCGTGTGTTTATATATGCGTCCCGTGTCGGTAAACACGCGTTTCAGCGTAAAAGTGCTTTGATCGCCATACCCGATTAGGCGGAAGATCCCATAGTCTCTGAACACATACAAGTGCCCGAGAAACGCCACCGCTTTAAGAAGGTCGCCGCACTCGTCCACAAAGTCTATATAGCCCGCGCCTTCCGAACTCACTTCCCAATTTGCAGGGTTGAAATCGTCGCTGAACCAAAGCCTTGTGTTTGCACCGTTGACGCAGCCGAAAACCCTCTCGTTGTACACCTCGATCGACGCAAAATGCGGAGCGTCCGAAAGCATCGTCACCACGTCGCCTTTTAGATATGCAAGCGGTGCGTTCTCTGACGCAAAAAGCATAATGTCCTCTCCGTCAAAGCGGTAGTTTATGCCCTCAACGTCTCCCAAGACGCTTAGTCCCGCGATTTGCACCCAACCCGCTTGAGACAACAGTTTCGTCTGCCAAAACGTGCCGTCCGTCAGTTGCGCGATGATTTTATGGTCTATCGCTCCCGCATTGTAGTAGCGGTAGTGAAAGACGTTTTTTATTTGCTTTGAAGACGCCATTACGGGAAGGTCGAACCTCGTCGTCTCCGACAAAAAACCTTGCGCTTTGTCTATGCCGATATTCGAGGTCAAAATCCCTTTGTCAAACGACACGTTGAAGGCTTTTTTCGCATACGCAAAATCGACGAGGTCTTCGTCAACCGAATTGACGATGCCTTGAAAACCGATTTTTACGCGCTGTTTTGATGTGCGCAAAGAGTTCATATCACCACCTCCTTACGTTCAAGAACATGCTTCTTCCCTTATATTTAAGTACGCTGAGCCCCGCGCGGTAGTCGAGATCAAAACTTTTTGCGAGGTCAAAGACCTTGTTTTGAAAATAGTATTCCGCAAGCACTCCTGCGCACATGACTTGAGAGGTTATTCTCGTATCGTCAATCTCGTCGGAAATGACGAAATCCTCCGACGGCAAATAGGCGAAGTAGAGTTTTGCCCTGCCCTCGTAGTCGCACTTAAGTTTGGTCGCATACGTCTTAAACTTGATTTCTTTGTCACCCGCCTCAAGTCGAACGGGATAGAGCATTCTCACGCCCGTAAGGTCTGCAAAGACGTATTCCCCGCCCTCGATTTGCACTTCTCTCGAGTCTATGAGCGGGAGATAACTCGTCACGATTTCGCGGTATACGACGTTGACGTTGAAGACGAGTCTATCAATGATTTTTTGCTCGTCGGCGGTATATGTTTGGTTGTTGATGAAGTTGTCGAGTCCCATCTTTACGATGCACTCTTCTACGATTTGTTTGACTTTCATATTCACACCTCCGCTTTCGCCAAACAGTCTTCTATGATTTTTTGCTGTTTCTGCCTGTCGAGTACGGCGTTCTCATTGTCCATACGTTCTAAAAGCGCCCGCATATTTTCAAGGCGCGTCTCTCTTGCAAAACCGAGAGTGCGCGCGTCGAGGCGGTCAAAGGGTACTGCAAGTTGCAGTACCCCGTTTGCATGGATTTCGAATCGCCCGAGCATTTTGTTGAAATAGAGTTCGTATCTTGAATCTATCTCTTTCAATCTGCTCGCAATATCGAAAAGGTCTTCGTTGATTCTTTCAAGATACGCCATAAATTATTCCCAATTTGCAACGAGCGTCATGTCGGAGTTGACGACGTTGGCAAAATTGAACTTCGTGCCGTTTGAATACCAACCGTCAAACGAGTAGCCCGTCTTCGTCGGATTGACGGGTTGCGTAAGGCGACCGCCCGGCAAAACGATTTGAGAACGCACGTTCGTACCGCCTTGAGAATCGAAGTCGACAGTATAATACGCCGCGTCGGAATTGCCCGTGAAGGAGAGTTTTGCTTGTCCCATCGGGCGCTCGCAAAGGAGATCCGCATATTTGACGAGAGTCGCGCTGTAGCACGCCTTGCCGGCGACTTGATGCAGCACGCTTCCGCTTTCGCCTTCGAGCCAACGCCAATCGCAAAGTTGATGAAGTTTGAAGTCCTCCGTGTTGAGAAGGTACATATCGCCGTCTTTGACGAATCTGTCCGCGACGAAAGGAATGCCGGAGTATGAAAGCGCCTTGTAGCCGCCGTCGAGCGTGAGATAGTCGACGTTCGTTCTGTTCTTTGCAAGGAAGTCAACGTATTGCTTTCTCACGTCGTAGGAAGCGACGATAAAGTCGATTTTGCTGCCCGCGTTCTCTTCAACGGCGTCGATTGCGTCTTGGATCGCGGAAATCGTCACCGTGCCGTCGACGATCTTTTTGTACGGATTGAGGAAAGCGTAGTCCGCTCTCGGCAAGCCGTAGATGTATTGGCTCGTGCCGAAGATCGCTTCAAGACCAGTGATTTCGTTGTCCTTTGAGCCTTGCACGTAGATTTTGTAGCCTGCGCCGTATGAGGAGAGTGCCGTCGCGCTCAATGTGACGACTTTTGTCACTCTGTCGATTGCGACGATTCTTGCGCCGGAGAAAGTCGTGTCTTTGACGTCGAGTGCGGAATACATATCGATCGTCATGCCTTCGACGAGACCTTTGATGTTGTCGACCGTCACTTGATTATACGTCGTGCCGACGTTCTCTACCGTCGTTGCGATGTGTCCCGTGCCGTCGCCGTAGAGCATTCTGCCAAAGTTGAACTTGCTCGCCTTGAGGAGTCCGTCCATTTCGGCGTTCAAAAGATTGACGAACGCGCCCGCGCTGTTTTGAGACGCGCGAATTGCCTTGTCGGAAAGTTCGATTTTGCCGAACAAGTTCTTGAGAGTGAGCGTAAATTGAACGTAGTTGTTGCCTGCGCTTGCGGGAAGATTGTCGTTTTCGGCACCTGAGCCGATGCCGCCGTTGATGCCGTACGGCGCGAGTTTTTTGACTTCTTTGCCCCAGACGTCCGCAGTCGTTTGACCGATCTTTGCAAGCAAAGGATTGACGCCGACGTTGAGTTGATCGGCAAGTACGCCGAGGTAGAAAGTTTTGAGCGCCTTATCGGCGTTTGAAAGTGTGACCATAATTTTTTCTCCTTTATTTATTGTCTTTCAAGAACATAAATCCGGCTTCTTCTATCGTCCTTGGCACTCTTGGAGCGGACACGCATTGCATACCGCCGTCAGAAAGTATAAAAGGTGGTTCTCCCGCCCTTATACCCTTCAGGTATTCAGCAATCACCGCGTCTTTGACTTCCTTTGAGCAAAGCACGTAGTCCTTCAAAAATTGTCCGTCCGACATAAGTTGCTCGGGTGTACGGAACTTTGAAACGAGAGTGCGAGTCAGCGCAACGCTGAGACAATTCTTGTCCTTTTTGAGTTCGGGGTGAGCCAAGATCTCGTTTGCGATGTCTTTGGCAAAAGCCTTTGCGGATGGGGTTTCTTCAAAAAACTTGTCCACCGCTTCCTTCCAATCCTCTTCGGATTTAAAAGGTTCGTCCTTCGCGTTCTCGAGTTCTTTGAGTCTTTGCGAACGTCTCGTAAACTCCTTTTCAAGTTCGCCGTATGCGTGCAACAATTCTTCAGGGGTTTTGAATTTGCCGTATTTGCGTTCTTCTTTGACTTGTTGATTTTGTTCTTCGTTGTCGTTTTCATAAGCGGGATTTTCGCCGCTTTCGTCTTTCGCTTGTTGAGCGTCATTTTGCACATCTTGAGGTTTATCAGGCGTTTCTTCCATATTAAGTGTAATATTTTGCAAAAGAACGTCAAACAAATGCTCTTCGCCCACGCCTTCACCCGCAGACGTTTCAGCGGTGTTTTGGTCGCCGCCGGTGTATATATCTTCGTCAAAAACGTCGGACGATTCGTCAAAAAGATTTTTATTCTTGTCCATTGCCATATCCTCCTTCAAATCTCTTTTCAAGTTCCGTGACGCCCGCGTCCAAACCTTCGAGTTCTTTGTGCTTGCTTATGTGTTCGGACACTCTGTCGTGCAAGGCTCTGTCGTGTTCGCACCTTGACGACACGAGCAACTTGACGTGCTCCGCGATATGCAGTTCGTGGTCGTCGTAAACGTCAGGCGTGACAGGTACGCGTTCAAGTTCTACGTTTTCCCTCGTCGCCTTTTTCTTGTGCGTCTCTTCGTAGTCGCTACCGCTCTCCCAGTTTCCAAAGCCGAGGATTTCAAAGAGTTTCGCTTTTGCCACGGCGTTTATCTTGCCGTTTTCGTCTCTGAAGAGCCCGAGTTTCAAGAGGTCGTACACCATTGCTCTGCGTGCGGAAAGCGTGTCCTCGATCTCGTTGACCGTGTCAAATACGATGTCCTCACTGCCTATGTTGTTTGCGGAGAAAGTCGCAACCTCGACGTCGCCGTTGTCACCCACGATACGCTTTATGCGAGGGACCTTTGCAAACTGACGATACAGTCTCAAAACGTGTTTGCCTATGCGTTTGACCGCCTCTCTCAAACTGTCCGCCGTGAGCGCGATTCTCGTGTCGTCCTGTTCAAGAAGCAGTGAGATCGCAGAGCCTGACGCGACGTTTGACGGCACGTGAGAGTAGGTCGTCACCTCGCTGACTCCGCTTATCATCGTAAACTCGTTCAAAAGTTTTTCCTCTTCCCTTGAAAACTCCAATGGGATTTGACTCGGCGAAAGCATCATAGGCGGAGTGCTTCCTTGTCTGTATACGAGGATTTTTCCGGGTGGCAAGCCCTCTTCTTCGAGGTTGTCCGTGTCGCAAGAGCCGTCCTCTACGGCGAGTACGCCGAGGGCGATTCTGTTCATAAACTCGTGCTTTCTGTTCTTGACGGCGTTGTAGGCGCGCTGAACGGGAATTATGCGCTCGACCACGCTCGTGCCGAAGAAGTTTTGCAAGTTTTCAAGGCATTGTTGTCTTGCAAACGGGTACGTCCTTTGACCGTTTTCACCGTTGACGAAAGGCAGATCCCCCTCGTATACGAGTTTGTCGCCGGCAACGATGACAAGCCTGCCGTTTGGATATTTTGCAGTCGGCTTTTCATACTTTTCAATGACCACCACGCTGTCTTCTCTTTTTTCGCTTACGATTTTCGGAAGAGTTGCGGTGTAGCCGAGTCCGCCTGCGATTTGCGTCGTGTCAAACGTAAAAACGTTGACTTCTTTGCCTTCGACTTCCTTGCCCCAAATGCGCTTGACCTCGCTTGCCGTCAGCACCTTTGCGTGCATAATCGACGACTGCTTGTCGATGTCGACGACGGATATATCTTCCGGGAAGATTTCAAAAGGCGGACAGACCGTGATCGTCACGTCGCCTTCTTTGAGCGTTCCGCTCATATCGAGAGGCTCTCCCCTTTGCGTATCCCAGGTGATTTTGAAGAACGCGGACCCCGTCGTCTCGCTCCACGCATTTGCGGTTGCGAGCGCGGTTGAAAACTCGTTTTCTTTGCACACCGCCTCGATAAGTTTTGTCGAGAGCGACGCGGAAGCGACGTCCGCGTCGTCACTCGTCGCAGGACGCACGATCGGATGCGCCTTTACGCGAGAGAGTTTTGCGAGCCTCGTCTCAAGGATCGGCGCGATGTGGTTGTACACTTCTCTCTGCTGCCAAAAGTATTGTTTGCCGACGTCCTCGATGTCGCCTTTTGACGAAATCTCGGAGAACTGATTGCCAAGCACGAAATTCATATTGAGTCGCCAATTCAGTTCTATCGGACGCCTTTTTTCTTGCCTCTTCTTGAAATCGGCGATGATTTCCGCAACGATTTCTTTTTCTTGTTTTGACATAAACATCTCCTATTTAGGACTCTTCGTCCGTTATTTTTTCATAGTTTTCCACCAACGCTTCGATTGGCGTGCTTTTGCGCTTCTTCGGTTTCTTCTTTGTCACGGTCTGTTTGTCATTCTCTTCTTTAAGGAGAGCGAGAAGGCGCAACTTTTCCGTTTGCAGTTCTTCGTCGGACATCTCTTCATACGACTTTTCGAGTCCGAGTTCAAGATACGTTTTGAGCGCAACGCTGTCCGGCGGTTGATACTTTTTTACAATCTTGCGCTTTATGAGCACGCTGTCTCCGTTTTCGTCCACCGAATACTCTTCTTGCACCTCGTCGTAGGTGTATCCGATGGCTTTTTTAAGCAGCGCCTTTACAATTTGTTCGTCCATTTCGATTGTCTTATCACACTCCTCATCATTTTTTCTTTGTCAAGTTCGATGACGCTCTTCTCAGGCGTAGCGGGCGAAGTCGCACGAGGCAAAGTCATCACGAAATATCTAAGTTCGTCAAGACAATGGTCGTCGACCTTCTTGGGTTTGTCGTCGTCGCCCCACCAATAAGACTTGAGTTCTCTAATCAAATTGACGCAGGTTTTAAAGATGTATATTCTTGGCGGTTTTTGACAAAACAAGGATTTAATGCGCTGTATTCCGCTATATAAATCCTTGTTTACGTTGGTATTCACCAATATTCCTTTTTCAAAAAACAGTTCCGCTACGCTCCTTGAAGAAGCGAGGGTATGCTGATTGGCGGCGCTGTCGATGAGCGCACGCAGTCGTCCTTTTTGATCTCTTTGCCAACCGAGTCGAGTGGCGATCTCAAATATCTTTTCCGCGTGGTAGTCGACAGTTTTGCCCGCCTCAAAATGCTCCGCTATGACGAAGATCCTTCCGTCGTAGTCAACTGCATAAAAGTGGCACGAGGTCGGATTGGTAAGTCCAGGATCAATGGAAATCGTATGATACCATTCCTTTGGGACGTCGAAAGGTTCTATCACGTGAACGGACGCGTCGAACTCGGGATAAACGAGTCCTTCGCCCGCAAAAAACTTGCCGTATCTTCTCGACTGCTGTTCGTCTTCGGACATAAAAGTCGTCATCGCCTCGATCTCGCCCTTGTCAAGATAGGGATTGTCCGCCCACTCCATATATTCGCACCACACCTCGTCCGAGTGGCTTGAGTTGAGTTCTATCTCGTCGTAAACCCACGTGAGACCTTTAAGCGGTGTCATCGTGCCGAAGATTTCTCCGCGCTTGTCAAAGACTCTCATTTTGCACTCGGAATACACGTCGAGCGGCGGCTCTTCGTCAAACCATACGAAGTCGAGCGACGTGCCTTGAAAACGTTCTCTCCCCTGATCGCAAGATTTAAAGCCGATTTTGCTGAGCCCTCCGAATGCGTTTTTGACGACGATATGGTCTATTACGCCGTATTCGGGCGAGGACTTTTTGCCCTCTCTCATAATCACGTCGACGACGCTCCGCTTCGGCAGGTATTTGAGAATTTTTGCTTGCGCGACGTCCCTTTGCACCTGCGTTGTCAAACTCACCACCCAACCGAAAACGTTGTTTCTGTTTTGTCTATACGGATGTATGCCGAGCGCGAGCCACACGCTTTCCACCGCACCGCACTCCGTCTTGCCCGAACGGTTGCCGCCGAACACCCAGCGATTGCGCTTTTGGCACTTGTGAAAAGCCATCTGTTTTTCGTGGACTAACACTCGGTTATAATTCTTGAGAGCGTCCTCGTCGCGAAAACGCTGTTCGCTCTCGATTTTCAGTATCTTTTCAATGAGTTCGGCTTCTTTCATATTCAAATCATAAGCCCGAGGTAGTGCGAATTTCAAAAAATTATGCCAAAAATTTTTCTATGCGCCCAAAAATCGCTCAAAAAAATCCGTTGAAATTTCAATAAATACTTTTATTTTGTCAAAGATTATAGTATTATATGGGTATGAAAAAATTTGCTTTCAAAAAAACCGCTTTATATATTCTCACGGGGCTTGTCCTTGCCGTCGTTATTGCGATGGCTCTTATCGTGTACGTTCCGGCTTTCACGGCGTATGCGGACGAAGAGGAAGAAAGCGGCGTTCAAGTGCGCAACTGCGTCCGCCTCGTGCCAAAGGATTTAGAAAACAACGAATATGCGTCAAGTTCCGGCGTGGCGGTCAGAGACTTCAACACGGACGAAATCATTTTCTATCTTCCCGAAAGTTATTATCTCTCAAACGTAGAAGAAGTACACGGCAGATTCCAAGGTCACTCTATCGATTATTACACGTTCAGTTATATGGACTTCTATTTCAATATGGGAGAATACAGCCCTTGCATAGATTTTGACAACAATCTTGACATCAGAGAGGTCGTCACTTTCGGCACGAACGAAAATCTCTACCCTGACTTTACCCTCACTTTGAGAGAGGACGGCGAAACGATTTGGCTTGACAGTCAAACGGTTTTGACAAACGCATTTACCATCAAATTCGTGGGATTTGGCGTACCGCAAGAGGAAGGCGAGACTCCAAACGACTACTTCTTCATCTCCGCGACGAAGGACGGCGAAACCAAATATACGACCGTTCCGAAGTCGCTGTTTGTCAAATCGGACGTTCCATATCAAACACGCGCGCAAGAGGAACGCGAAGCAATTCTTAAAAGAAAGGAAAGCGAGCCAAAGGCGGGCGACATCGTACCAAACACATCAAAAGCGCTTAGAATAATCCTCATCATCGGCATCTGCATACCTGCCGCCCTCATTATGTTCCTCCTCTTCAAGCCTACGAAAGACGGCAGAAGAAAGGTCGTGTCGAAAGAGCGCACGGGCGAAGAGTTCGACTACGACGAGCAAAGGACTTACCGCCGTGACGACAGACGCGATTCTCGCGACTACCGCTATGAAGACAGGCGTTATGACGATAGAGATTATAGAGATTCACGCGATGATAGAGACTACCAAGACGACAGGCGCAATGACAGAGATCGCTACCGTGATGACCGTCGCTACGATGACCGCCGCTACGATGATCGCCGCTACGACGACCGCCCTCGCGACGACAGAAGATATTAAAAGAATTTCGCAATACAAAAAAACGAGGCAATCGCCTCGTTTTTTAATGCTCATTCAGTTCGTCTATATTTTGTTTTTCAATCTCCCAAAGTTCATCAAGTGACTTCCTGCTATCAGGCAACCAATAAACGACTTCCTTTATATACGTGCCGTACCCGACCTCGCCGTTTTCATCGACATAGCTGTACAAGTGTCGCCATTTGACCACTTTGTAAATCACCGCGGTATATTCTCTCGTCCCGCCGTCTCTATACATCCCATACGTTGGCACAAACAGCACTGCAAGCACGAAAACAACCGCGAGCAAAGCCACTATTGAAATTATAATAGTTTTCTTTTTAGTTGTCATAATAGACCTCAAACGGCATTCTACTATTTAGACGTTTTCGATTTGAATTTTGTTGGTGTTTTATGATTTTTTGTTAAAAAGAACACAAAAAGTCCTGCCGCAATCAAACCAACCGCAAATGAAACGACCACCATTGCAATCTTGCCGTCAGTCCAGTTATACCATATTGTCGAAGACGAACCGCCCCTTGATTTCTTTGGGCTTTCAAATATGAGAAGTTCGATAATACCCAACGGCAAAAGAGTGAGAATCAACGCCATAAGCGACGACAAAATCACTTTGAGCTTTGTGATTGCCGTGGCATAGAGCCATTGCACCGTGCCGATTTTCATATTCAGCATTGACGCAATCTCTTTGTGCGTATATCCGCCGAGGATTTTGAGTGTGACGATCTCTTCGCGCTGTCTGTCAAGTTTTGACACAAGCGAATTGAATGCGTCCATATCAACGTAGTTGTCAATGCTATTTTCTGTCATCAAAGAGTCAAGTGCATTTTCAATTGGGGCGCACGGCTTGTCTTTTTTTACAAAGTCAATTGCTTCGTTTTTTACCACTTTATAAAGCCACGTGCTTTCGGCTTCTGTTGGAAACTTATCAGAGTCAAGCGCAAGCAGTTTAAGCACAACGTTTTGTACAACGTCCTCGCTTTTTTCTCTATTTTTCAAAACAGAAAACGCCGCTCCGAACATTTTGTCGTAATGAAAAGAATAGAGCAATTCAACTCCCCGTTTATCGCCCTGTCTAAGCATAGCGAAAATCTCTTTCAACTCGGTTTTTTCATCCATCATAATTTCTCTTCTTTGGAATTTGATGACCCTTTGTCGCCACTTTCAACAACGTCGCCATTGCTCGCAGCAATCGCAGTGCGCTCATCATTGGCAATAACGCTTGCACCCTTGCAGGCGGCGAGTTTGTCGTCTCTCACCTTTCTTGCAACGCCGACGGAAATCAAGACCACCGACGAGACCGCGACGAGACCAACGATAAAGCCCGCACAGACGGCAAAAAACTCTTCGGGCAAGATGTTGATGACTTGTTCCGTCCGTTCATTGAACACCCAGTTGTCTTTGCCGGGGAAAAACACCGAATGGAAGACGACGAAGAGTTTGTCAAAGTCAACCGCCGCGAAAATGCCGACCGCAATCATCAACAAGATGGTGAACATACCGCCGTATGCGGTTGAAGGTATGCCCCTAAGCCACGCGCGCCTGAGGACTTTGGTTTTGAGCAAAATGAGATATGCAAGCAAGAGCGCACCGAGTACGCTTGACAGAATCACTTGCAAGTGGAAGAGAGGTATGCAGTCTTCAAAGTGTTCTTTCTCGTCTTCCGTCCACTTGAGGCTTCCGGTCTTGAACTCCTTGCCTTCCCAAATGAACGCCATAACGTCGTCGTAGGCTTCGATTATCGTTTCTCTCGAATACCCGCTCGTCTCCTCTATGCGAAGAGGCGTGATACAAGCGTAGTAGAAGGGGCGGAATACTGCCGGGATGCTCACCGCAAAGGATATGAGAAAAATCGGCGTTATAAGAAACGCAAAAATCGAACATATTTTGTCAATTATTCTCGGTTTCATACATCCTCCCAAGCGACAATGCCATAAGCACCTGCGACGGCGTGTAGAAGAGCCACTCAAACTCTCCCGCCACTCCGTAGAGATTGGCAAGTCCGACGGACAAGTCGCACCCCAAAAACAGCAAGAACGCGACTGAAAGCACGATATGTTTTCGTCTCTCCGCTCTCGTCTTCGCCACAAATATCGCCACGACGTTTTCAAAAAAGTTGCTTACAAGCCACACGAAGTAGACTGCGACGACGAGCTTTAATGCGCTCGCCTCTTTAAGCGCGGCAAGCACCCCCATGATAGTAGCGGACAAGACGACTCTTGCGGACAGCGAGACGACAAGCCAAATTTTGTTTCTTTCAATTCTTGCAAAGTGGCAAAGTTGCGCGCCAAAAAACACGACGACTCCAACGATATAATGATCGTCAAGCACAAGCAAGAATAGATCCGCCGTCATAGTAAGCGCAAGGCTCAAGACGAGCAAAAGACCGTCTTTAAAATTTTGCCTGTCAAAGAGCAAAAAAGTGATCGCCGAAAACAAGAACGCAAGCATAACGGTCGTGTATTTGAGCAGGACGTTGTCGCCGACGCTCGCTCCCCAGAAGTCTTCCGCAAGAAACAAGCCGTACAGCACGATTTCCGCCGCCAAAAACGGCGTCGCAAGCAGTATTTTATTCTTTACGTTCGGTTTTAAACTTGCCACTGTCGTTTTTACAAAAAAGCACTTCATAAGAAGTGCTTAAGTCTATTTCAGAAGTCCGTCGATAATTTGCGGAAGTCTCAAAATCAATTGATAGAGCCCCTCTACGTAGCAGATTGCAAATGCAACCATGCCGACGTTTGGAATCACCATATCGATTGCTGACGGCTTGTGTGTGCGAGTATACGAGAAGAGCATAATGAACGGGATGACGAGAAGAAGCGGAATAGATCTTCCGAAGCCCATTTGATATGCAACTTCCATTCCGTCTCTTAAGACGGTCTCATCTTCTCCGACAATCGTAAGCGCGCTTCCGATGATGAAATACAAGATTATATCCAAGATTGCCGCAACCGCCATACACACGCTTGCCGCGATTGAAAAGTGCAAGGAGTTGACGTTCGTTTTCAAAAATTTACCATACTCTTCCTGCGTTTTCCCACGCTTTAAGAACATTCTTTCTCTGCCCTTGATGAAGAACGCAAGCACGACGAACACAATAAAAGTAAGAGGCGGCTTTGTCGTGAGGAAAGGCGACACATAAAGCGGAAGTATAAAATCCGCCTTGACTGCAACGAGCATTTTCAGAGTCAAAGAAGCCACCTCGTACAAAACGGGTATGATTGCAAAGAGCCTGAAAATAATGAGTTTTTTGCCGACGAACACACTCTTTGGCGTGTAGTTGACGAAGTAGGTAAACAGAGTGCAAAGGAACAAGTCGATGAAGATGTTGAACGCAATGAACCCACTCTTTGAGAATGCGAGGAATATGCCGTTGAACGTTTCTTGAGGCGACTTGCCCTCTTCGGTTGCCAACATACCGACGATGCCGAGGAGGTAGCGTTGATATATCAACATAAACAGCGCAAAGATTATGAGCGACATAAACGCATACGCGCCGAGCAATCTCTTATAACCGTTTTTAGCGTTGATGATGATCGCAAAGTTCGCCACAAGGAAGAGCGGAACGGAAACCGTGCCAAAAATGCCCAAAAATGCCGCGAGACCTACATAATCTCTTGCGATTTTTGCGTCAACTCTCATGCCGAGTTGCAATATGAGCGCCGCTTGCGTACAAACGATTGCAACCCACGCAAAAATTCTAAGCCACCTATACGAGAAAGGACCTCTATATTTTATATCGTTTTCAAAAGTGATGTCGCTGATTTTTTTATGTTTCTTTTTGCGCTTCTTACCGCCGTTTTCTTGAGGTTTTGACTCGTCCGACGCCTCGCCGTTCAAGCCGTCTTGCCTTTCACCGTCGGCAAACAGTTCATCGCCCTCTGCATTTTCGGAGTCCTGCGACTTCTCCTCGCCTTCCGACGATTGTTCCTCGCCTTCTTTGCCCGACTCTTCCAAGTCTTCGGGGATTTTTTCAGTCGACAAATTCTCCGTCACTTCTTCAAGCGGCGGATCATTTTGAGCGTTTTCTCTCGAATACTCCTCTTCGAGCAATTTTTCGTCTTCGATTTCCATTATTTTTCTTCTCCATCGGATTCTTGAGGTTCGTCTTCAGGTTTTGCCTGCGGCTCTTCCTTCTCTATTTGCGGTTTGCCGTTTGAGAGCCCGACGACGTTGTCGACAGGGAGCGCAAACGCGATGCCTTGTCCCGGCGTATCGAGTCCGACTGCTTTGTAAAGCGCGTGCAATACGCCGTCTTTCAATCTTGCGGGAACGAGAATCATCACCATCTCCTTTTCGGGCTGGATGAAGATTTTGAAGAATGCCTCCGCCTCTTTGTTTGCGGTGCCTTTTGCATTGATGATCGTGCCTCCCGTCGCGCCGACGGACTTTGCCGCGTCCATAACCGTCTCGCTGAAACCGCTGTTTACTATACACACGATGAGTTCATAGTCAAACTTTTTCATGTTTTACTCCTTTGCCGCTCTCTCGTTGTTGCTTAAAAATCCATAGACCGCAACACCGATAAGGCTTGTCATCGGCACGGTGTACGCGATGCCCTTGCCGTTTTTGATTGTCTTGAATTTGCGCTCGATACTGTTTAAAGCGTCCGCCACCCGCTCCTCTTTTATCACACTGAATATGACGCTCTTTTGCGAGTCGGGAAGCCCTATGAGGCTGAGCATTTCGGCGTTTGCCGTGCCCTCCGCCCTCACGATAAGTTGCATATTGACGTCAAAAGATTGGATGATGTCCGCAAAGAATTCCGCCTTTTGTCTCGACACGATTGTGATGAGGAGTTCGAGGCGATTGCTGTTGACCTTTTGAGCAGCGCGTTCAGGTTGCTGTTTTTGAGAAGATTTCTTCTTTTTCTCTTGTTTGTCCGCCATACGCGCACCTCACATAAAGTCGATGATTTGCTCGTCGTCCGCGCCGAGCAGTCTCGTCATAATCGCTCTTTCCTTGACCTTTGCCGCGGCGATCGCTCTAAAGCCCAAGAACTGAATTGCAATAAGCGGAGTCATCGCAACCATAGCGACGATGCCGAATGCGTTTTCCATAACTTTGTCCGCACCGCCGAGCGCAACGCACGCGCCGATTGCAAACGGCAAGATAAAACTTGACGTAAGCGGACCGCTTGCGACTCCGCCCGAATCGAATGCGATTGCCGTATAAAGTTTTGGCACGAAGAAACTGAGCCCGAGCGAAATGATGTAGCCGGGAATCAAATAGTAAAGAAGCGAAAATCCATAAATGATTCTGATGACTGAAAGCGCGATCGACACGCCTACGCCGAGCGCAAGCGCAATAAGCATAGCGCGTTTTGACACTGCGCCTTCCGTTATTTCTTCGACTTGAGTGTTCAAAATATGCACCGCAGGCTCCGCAAGGACTACGAGCATGCCGATGACGAAAGCGATGATGACGATTGCCGTCTTGCTCTTCTCCGCCATCTGCTTGCCGAGCGTATAACCGATTGGCATAAATCCGACTTTGACCGCCGTCAAGAAGATGATGAGTCCGACAAAAGTAAACACGATGCCGATGATGATTTGCAAAATTCTATTTTTCGGCAACTTAAGCACCGTAAACTGCAAAACGAAGAAGAACACGACGATTAGTCCGAGCGCGATTGCGACTTCCGCTACCGTATGCCCGAGCGCAAGTCCGAAGTTTGAGCCGAGGTTTGCTTCAACCGAATAGTTCGGCAATTCGTAGGAGACTTCGCCGTTTGACGCGATAGACAAAATGAGAACCGCAATGATTGGTCCGATTGAGCACAGCGCGATAAGACCGAAACTGTTTTCGTTGGCGTTTCTGCCGCCGATTGTCAAAGCGATACCGACGCCGAGCGCCATGATGAAAGGCACGGTGATGGGGCCTGTCGTGACGCCACCCGAATCAAACGCAAGTGGCAAAAAACTCTTTTTGCCCGTCTCGAGCAACACCGCGGCGAGCGCGAACAACACCATATAGAAGAAAATGAGAAGTGACGAAAGATCCTTCTTAAACACGATTTTTACGATTGCAATCACCAAGAAAAGCGCGACGCCTACGCCGACAATCACAATGAGCAAAATATTGTTCATAGGCACTTGCCCGGCAAGTACGCTGAGATCCGGCTCCGCCACCGTGATGAGAACGCCCATTATGAAACATACGATGACGAGGACTTTCAGATTGCGCGATTTCGTAAGTCCGCGACCGACGAACTCTCCCATCGGAGTCATAGCCATATCCGCGCCGAGATTGAAAAGTCCGATGCCTATCACGAGAAAGAGCGCCGACAACAAAAACGTCACGAATTCCGTCATAGAAAACTCAACGAAAGGCGTGAGCGCAAGCACCAAAACGACAAGTACGATCGGCAAAACGCTGACGAGCGACTCTTTGAGTTTTAAGAGCATGGACTTCGTCATTGACATCGCAAAGCCGTTTTGCAAACTTGTCTTCATTTGTTTTGGTTGTTTCTCTTTCTTTTCCATCGTTTCTTAAGCAATATATTTTATAAAAATAATATGGTTTAGTATGCCACAAAACTCGCATTCTGTCAACTTTTGCGCCGCCTTAAAAAAATATTTATTATATTTTTTCTCTGAAACCGCCGCAAATTATTCGGCAATTCTCACCGTTTTTCGACTTTTTAAAAGATTTTTCAAAAAATATCTTACAATATGTAAAAATTGCTTGACTTTTGCTTTGATAAATTTTAATTTGATTGCGTATCACTTTGCATAGGTAAGATATGGGTACGGACAAGTTTTCAAAATCAAAAATCAAAGATTATTCGCTCTACTACTTTCTTCTCGTAGTACTTGCGTTTTCACGCTCGCTTATCGCGTACGTTTTCATCATATCCAACGGATTTGCTCCCGGTGGCGTCGGCGGTATTTCGTCAATTATATATAACGCCGTTCTCGCCTCTCGTCCGGACCTCGCGTCAAGCATTCTTGACCCGGGTATCACGACGATTTTGATGAATATTCCTCTTCTTATCATCGCATTCATCCGCTTGAACAAGCGTTTTGCCCTCAACACCCTTCTCGTCGTTGCGGTGTATTCGGGATTTATGTACCTTTTCGGCGCGGTCGGCTTTCCGAAGTTTATCGCAGACGACTCGGGTATGCTTCTCCTCGCTTCTCTCACGGGCGGCGTCATCAACGGCGTAATCTGCGGTCTTATGCTCAGGAACAATATGTCAATGGGTGGCACGGACATCATCGGCAAACTCATCTACAAGCACAATCCTGCGATGGAAACGCATTGGATCATCTTTGGACTTGACTTCGTCGTTTCGCTTGCCTCGGGTACGCTCGGCATCTTGAAACTCGAAAAGGGCATCGACGCGTCAACAGGCTTGACTCTCGTCTTAAAACCGATAATCTATTCCGTAATTTCGATGCTTGTCTCCTCTCAAATCACCGATCAGATCACGGCTGGTCTTCAATCCTCGCTCGTCTTCAACATCGTCTCCGACAGACCGAACGAAATCGCCGAACAACTCGTCAAACGTCTGCATCGCGGCGTCACGATCTCACACGGCATCGGTTTTTACACCGGAAAGGAGCACGAAGTCCTCACCTGCGTGACTTCAAAACGCCAAATCAACAAAGTCAAAGATATAATCGCCGAGACGGATCCGAACGCCTTCACCTTCATCACCAAGGCGCACGAAGTTCGTGGCAACGGTTTCCGTCGCTTCGACTGACGCACTTCGTGCGATCAGTATGTCGAACGTTCCTCTTCTTATTATCCGTTAATTCGTGCTGTTTGCACACTTCGTGTGATTTGTATATTGACCGTTTCTTTCCATATTATTCGTTAATCGCGTGATTTCATTTCTATCCTTATAATTCGTTAATTCGTTTTACAATCAATTTTATATGACAACAAAAAACAGGGCTATGCCCTGTTTAATCTTTATCATTCTTGTTTTCAATTCAATTCCTTTCGTTTAGAGTATCGTCCGCCACACTATGCTCTTCGTCCCGTTTGACTTCGGAGGAGTTTACGTCAACGTTTTCGGCAGGCTCGATATATGCGTTATCTTCGGTTTCGGTTTGCGCTGTCGCTTTCTTTCTGTTCTGCCGCTTGACTTTCAGTTTTTCGCACAAGGCGTACACGCCCTTCTCCGCCCATGCGCCGAGCGCAATCACGCCGTAGTAGACCGTGTGTCTATAAAGCACCGCAAGCACAAGCGTTATGCCGAGAATGATAAGCGTGTGAGTCAGCAGCCACCACACGAAACTGTCCGCTCCGTACGTGTCCAAAAAGTATTCCATATAGTGCGCGTGAGAGGCGAACTGAAGATGTTTATGCACGAGGTAGACGACGAGGGTAAGTCCGGAAAAATAGTTGATGATTTTTACCTGTCTCGGCTTTCTCGTGGCGAGATTGATTGCGGCAAGGGCGAACAAAACAACAAACGGATTGTTGATGTGCGCATAACCGAATTGTCTTGGCGCGACGTATTCTATCTTGAACGCGATGAAGTTCATCGCAATCCTAAACGCAACGTACACGGCAAGACTTGCGACAAGCAATATGACGTTGAACTTTTTTGACTCCCAAAGCCTACCGCCGTACAACTTGTAAAACGCCACGATGAAATATATTGATATAAAGCACAAGAACTTTGCGCCCATAGCCCCCGGGATGTTCCCCATCCCAAACAAAATCACGTTGCATTGCAGCGCAAAAATTGCCGCCACGATCGCAAGTCCCTTCTTGTCGAGTTTTCTTATGACGTAGTTGAAAAGCGGGTGCAAAAGATAAAAAACGATATAATAGCCGATAAACCAGTTGACTTGAAGTATCGTCGGAAATACGGCGTCCAAAATCTGCCGCGTAGTGATTGCGTCGCCGATTGACGCCTTCACCACGATTTCGCACCACATAACGAAAATCTCCGTAACTATGAGCAGCACGATTTTTTTGACGGATATTCTGTTGCTGTCAATGAGGAAAAACGCCGAGCACGCGATAAAAATCACGTCTCCGAAAAGTCCGAGCGGCGATATAAAATCAAGAAGCAAAAATCTTGCGTCCGTTGTCGGTTCAAGCAGATTGAAGACGATTTCTCCGCCCACGCCCGAATACGAAAACGAATCCACTTGATGCGCAAAAACGATCATCAACATAGCGATGATTTTCAACAGTTCGACGTTTGAATTGCGCTGTTTTTTGGTGGATAACAATTCCATACGATTAAAGATTAGTCCTCGAACACCTGAAACTCACGGTTGCCCATCATAAATTGATTCATTTCTTCAAGGCTTTTGCCGTCGAAATTGCGCTTTCTCAAAGGCTTTGCGGGGATGCCCGCAACGAGCGTAAACTCGTCCACGTCTTTCGTGACGATCGCGCCTGTTGCCACGACTCCGCCCTTGCCGATTTTCACGCCGGGAAGGATCGTCGCCGCCGTATAAATCTTTGCGTAGTCTCCGATTTCCACACCGTTATACGTCCTTTGCATGTGGTCGTGTTCGCTATGCGAGTGTGTGAAAATCGTTGCGTTTTCAGTAAGCATGGCGTAGTCGCCCATCTTGACTCCGCCTTTTGCGTCGATATAGCAACCCGAATTCCAGGACACGTTTTTGCCGACCTCGATATTGTTGCCGAAGTTAAACTTGCAGTTCTCGTTTGCGACAAATCCGTCCCCGCACTTTTTGAAAAGTTTTTTCGCAATCGCTTGTCGAAGCGGAATTGCAAATTCGCAGTTCATACCGTACGGAGTTTTGTCAAGACACTCCCAAAGAATATGAAGATTGCGCTGTTCCTTCGTGTACGGAAGCTCTTTTGCAATCGGCATATATTCGTTCCAAAGTTTAAACTCGTCAAGCTCTTCGGCGTCCACGTCAAATCCTATGAGCGCAAGCGCCTGCGACGCATTCTTTGAGTCAAGCCCCGTTTCAATAAGTTTGCATATCTTCTCAAGTCTTTCCTTTTGTTTCATATTCACACACCGCCATATTTGCATATTAACATTTCACAATCAAACGTTTATATGCGCATATTCGCATTTTTATCTCTTGTTTTGGTTATTTTGTGCAAAATCTATAAACCGTCTTTGCGGAGTACTCTTGCCCTTTTTCAAGTCGTACAGATTCAAACGCAGGCACGTTTACGGCGTTTGGGTAGCCTTGCGTTTCAAGGCAAATCGTAGATTGAAAACCGTACGTTTTCTTCCCTTTTTCTCCGTTTAAGAAGTTGCCCGTGTAGAGTTGCACGCAAGGTCTGTCCGTCAAGACTTCCATTTTTATACCGCTCTTTTTTGAGTACGCCCACGCCTTTGGCACGTCGAAATTACTCTTATTCAAGACGTAGTTGAAGTCGTAGCCTCTCGCGATTTTCAAGAGCCTCGAGTCCGCTTTTATATCTCTGCCAATCGGCTTTGCAACCGAAAAATCATACGGCGTGCCTTTCACCTCGAGCAAATCGCCGTGCGGAATAAGTCCGTCGTCAATGTTCGTAAGCGCGGACGAGTCAATGTATACCTCGTGTTCAAGCGCGCTTTCAAAATCTCCGTCAAGGTTAAAATACGAGTGGTTGGTGAGCGAGCAAACGGTATTCTCATCACTCTTTGCTCTATACTCGATTTCGAGTGCCGAGCCGTTTATTCTATACGTCACGTCAACTTTCAAATTGCCCGGATAACCCTCTTCACCGTTAGGAGATAGGCGTGAAAAACGGATTGCGTTTTCGTCCAAAACTTCTGCGGAAAACTCGCGCTTATTAAAACCTACCGTTCCGCCGTGGAGATGGTTTTGTCCGTCGTTTTTTTGAAGAGTGTACTCTTTGCCGTCGAGCGAGAACTTGCCGCCCTCAATTCGATTGCACACTCTTCCTATGCATGCGCCAAAATAACAAGTATCTTTCAAATAGTCGTCCGGGTTTTCATAGCCTGCTACGACGTCAACGAAGTTCCCGTTCTTGTCTTTTACAAGCAGTTTTGAGATTATTGCGCCGAATGACAAAAGTTCGACTTTGATTTCGGCGTTTTCAAGGCTATATACCTCAATTCCCTTTTGCGTCGTTTTGATTTTTTTCACCGCCATTATTGTTTCCCTCTTGATTTTGCTTTTGTTTTGCAACGTACTTTTTCCAATTTTGGTTGCGATTTTTCTTTCTTTGTCCGCGCTTTTTATCGTTTTGATTTTGCTCTTTTTTGCCCTGTGCTTTCGTCTTGTTCTTGATTATATCGCCGATTGCCGACGGAGCCTTTTCGATATGTTCCACGCCCGTTTCTTCCGTCTTGGGCTTTTTGCCGACGTAATCGCCTTTGAAGTCGTACGGCTTTACGGCGTCATATTTTATCTCGAGAAGTCCGAGCAAGCTCTCAAAAGGAATAATTTTGATATTCTTCCTTTGCATCGCATATTGCGTCCTAAAACACTTGCTCGTCTTATGTTTGACGAAGACGTCGCAGACGGCAGGATTGTCGGTATATTCTCCGCCGAGTCCCGTTATCATCTCAATGAGAGTGTACATCTTAAGCGGAATAGTCCTCTCGAGTTTCGTGGAAAAGCAAAACTTTTTGCCGTCGAAAAACTTATTCTTTTGAGGTTCAACCTGCTTTTCCCGTTGCGTTTCGCCGGGCTTTTTGTCGGCTTGTTTCTGCGCTCCGCTCTTCCGTTCGCCTTGTTTTTGCTCGTCGACCTTTGGATTGAGGTCAAAGACCGCGGAGCAAAACCACTTATATGGGTCCGTCACGAAGCGTTTTACAATGCCGTTTTCGACCTTGCCTTTTGCAAGCGGATACTCTTCGGCAAGTTCAAGGAGAGTTTTGCCCTCTTGCTTGCAAATCCTCTCGACGATTTCCATAGTCATTTCCGAGTCGTCGTCGCTACGGTGCAAATTCATAATCTCCACGCCGTACGCTTCCGCGATTTTTTCAAGCGCGGTGCTGACCGCTTTGCCCTCGTTCATCGCCTTATATATGAATTGTTCGTCGACAAAAGAGTATTCAAAATGCGGTTTTGAATACCTGTCGCACGCAATCTGCAAAAAGTTTACGTCGTTGAGGACGGAATGTCCCACGACGCATTGATTCTTGGCTTCGAGGATTTTTTTGATTCTTTCGTATCTTGCGACAAAATTCGGCGCGCCGTAAAACTTTTCTTTCGGGTAGCCGAGCGTAATTTGAGGCTCGCCGTTATACCTTGAAAGTCTAAAGGGAGCCTCGGGATTGATGAGAATGTCTTCCTTTTTGAGTATGGCAAAATTGCTGTCCGTAAGGACGTATCCAAAACTGCACATATGTCTGCCGTCCGAACACTCTATATCAAAAAATAAATAATTCATAAACGTTCACGCGACCAAAATCGCGGATTTGCTTGTTTATTTGATTTCAATAAGTTCGTATTCTCTTGAGCCGAAGCCGAGTTCAGCCGCCGCCTCGATCGTATGAACGCCGTGGCGAGACTCGACTCTTTCAAGGAAGTGCTTTTGTCCCGGGTCGTCGGTTTGCGCATAGACGAGATCTATGCACGCTTGGTCTATCGCGATCGGATCGAGCGACGCAAGAATGCCGATGTCCTTCATGCAAGGGTCTTCCGCAACGGCGCAGCAGTCGCAGTCGACGGAGATATTTTTCATAACGTTGATGAAAGCGATATTCTCGCCGAAATATTTGACGATAGAACTCGCCGCGTCCGCCATGCTCTCCAAAAACTCGTCTTGTTTTGCGCATCTTGCCCAAACGGAGTATTGATTGTCCGTCTTGCCCGCACTATGTATAAGCGCCTTTCCGCGAGATGACGCGCAACCGATAGAGAGTTGTTTGAGCGCTCCGCCGTATCCGCCCATCGGGTGTCCCTTGAAGTGCGAAAGGACGACCATGCTGTCATAGTTTTCAATGTGTCTGCCCACCTTGTTCTCTTTGAGGATCTTGCCGTTTTCGATAGGGAGCGTAAGATCGTCGTCCTCCGCGTCCATGAGGTCAAAGTCAAAAAACTCGTCCCACTTGTGCTCGTGGATGAGGCGGTAGTGCTTCTTCGTCGTGTTTCTCGCGCCCATATACGCCGTATTGCATTCGACGACCGTGCCGTGTACTCTCTCGACCATTGGCTTCCAAAACTCAGGTCTTATGTAGTTTTGATTGCCCTTTTCTCCGGAGTGGAGTTTGACGGCTACTTTGCCTTTCGGCTCAAATCCCAAGAGGTTGAAGAGTTCAACGACTTTTTCAGGTGTGATTTCTTTTGAAAAATAGACTTTTGATTTCATAATATATCTCCAAAAAAATTATTTTCCGAATTTTTATGTTTTTATCATAGATAAATACATAATACCCAACATTTTTAAAAAAAGCAAACGTTTTAATGAGAGTATATGGCTCAAATCGACTTTTTCACAAGGACCTTAGGCTCAAAAAATAGGTCGGTGCGACGACGATTGCAAAGAATATCAAACTTACGATCTCGAACACCGCGAGAAATTTCAATCCTTTCTTCGGGTATTCGCGCACGTAAATCCTATAGTTGATGACGGAGGCAAGGCTTCCGATGATCGACACGAGTCCCGCCGTATCCAAGCCGTAAAGCAACGCGCCTTTGCTTTTTGCAAAAGGATACAGCACAACGCCCGCAGGCACGTTTGAAATGAATTGACTAAGCAAAATCGACGCCCAATATTCTCTGCCGTCCACGACTTTTGAGAGGAACTCCGCCACCTTTTCGCTCGACGCGATCGTTGACGAAAACACGAAGAAGCAAAAGAAAGTGACGATAAGCACGTAGTCCGTCTTGAGCAACACTTTCGGATCGCAGATCAACACCGTGATCATCACGAGCGCCGCGATATAATACCACCCTTCAAATCGTGATACGATCATCCAAATCACCACGATGAAAAGCGTGAGATAAGTCAGTCTCTTCGGAGTATTGTCATCGAGCGACTCTCTCGGATATGCGAAAGCCGGAATATCCGTCTTCTGCTTTATATTTTTTGAGAACAGCACCACGACGAATACGACGAGGAGCGCGCCCGAAATCGCCCAGATCGGCGACATATACCCCACAAAGTTCCACACACTCACGCCGGATTGCCCGAATATGAATAGGTTTTGAGGGCTTCCGAACGGCGTGAGGAGCGAGCCTCTTATCGCCGCGATATTCTCCATCGCAAGAAGTGGCAAAATGTACTGCTCTTTCTTCGCCGCGCGAAACAAGAATATCGTAAGTGGCACGAATATGATGAGCGACACGTCGTTGGTGACGAACATTGAGGTGAAAAACACCGCAAAAACGAGAAAAAGTCCAAGTCCGACAGCGGATTTTATCTTGCCTGCGAGACGTAATATCGGATTGAATACGTTTTCCTTTTTAAAACCCTCGAGCACCGTCAGCATAAGAAACAAAGTTCCGAGAGTTCGCCAATCTATGTCGCCGAGTATAGTTGACTTTGGGCGAATGACGCACACGACGATAAGGGCGGCAAGAAGTGCCACCCACACCATCGCGTCCTTTTTGACGCCGTCAAAAAAGTTTTTCACTCCGATTTTCGTCATTTCAGCGGATTAGAACAATGATTTTCCACTGCTGAAAGCATTGCCGACCTTTTCGCCCAAGACGTGATACGCGTTGTTGAATGGATCAAACGAAATCGGCGCGACTTTTGCGATATCGACCTTGCCGTCCGTGAGAGCGGATTCGTCCACGCTGACGTTGACTATTTCGCCTTTCAAAATGCAAGTGTCAAGGTTGTACTCTTTGACTTTGCACTCCATTGAGACCGCGAGTTCGTTGATGATAGGCGCATTGACAAACGCGCTCTTCGTTGCGGTAAATCCTGCGCGGGCGAATTTGTCCGGGGTTTTGTTCGCACTTGAAATGCCGACGTAGTCGCATCCGACGACGTGCGCCTTGTCCGCCATACTGATTGTAAACGCCCCCGTATGCGCGAAATTTTTGCAAGTCTTATGACCGGGCGAAAGACAAACGGAAACTTCGTTTTCTTCGCTGATACCGCCCCAAGCCGCGTTCATAGCGTCAGGGTTGCCGTTTTCGTCATAAGTTGCGATGATCCACACGGGTTGTGGAAGAGAGAGTGGTTTTGCACCAAAGTTTTTTCTGCCCATATTTGTATCTCCTTGATATTATAAATATTTCAAAATCCAATTCGTTTTTTCATCACAAGATATTTTCAATCTCGTCAAGAGTTTTCACGACAAAGTCCACGCCGTCAGGCACGTCGTCTCGCTCCTTCCCTCGCGTAAAATAGCAAGTCTTTATTCCTGCGTTTTTGCCCCCTGCCATATCGGAAGTCAGCGAATCGCCGATTATCATACACTCGCAGGGTTCGACGGAGACTCCTCTCTCTTTCATAAACTCGAAACAGCGATCAAAAAACGCCTTTTCGGGTTTTTGCACGCCGACGGCTTCGGACACAAACACAAAGTCAAAATATTTTGCCAAGCCCGCAATTTCAAGTCTGTGCTTTTGCTGTTCATAAGGTCCGTTGCTTGCGGTCGCCAGGACGTACCTGCCGTGCAAGTATTCGAGCATTTCCTTTGCGTGCGGTTCGAGGATTGCGTTGTCATATATCTGTTCTCTGAAAAAATCTTCAAACTCCTTGCCGTCGTCGTCTATTCCAAGCACCTCGAAAATCTTGCCCCACCTCTTGTCTTGTATGTCTTGAAAGGTAATTTCGCCCTTTTCGTGCCTGAGCCAAAAATCCGTGTTTATTCTTTGAAAGACGTCAAACATATAAGGCTCGTACGGCAAAAAGCCGAACTTTTCAAAGCCCTCTTTCATCGCCCACTTGACATACTCCTCAAATGAGAGCAACGTGTTGTCGATGTCAACAAACACGACTTTTATCTTCTCGTTTTGTGAAGATAAACTGTCTGTTTTGCGCTTTGTGAGTTGATACGCTATGCGCGGCGAGTGGTCGCGGACATAGATCGTTCCGCACTTTTCAAAGCCAAGACGAGCAAGCGCCGACTGCATGACGGAGTTGTCGCGGTGAGTGTCTATGCGCACGTTTTCTTTAAATTTCAGAGCAAATTCAACCGCGCATTTCAAAACGCCTTTCACCTTAAAGTCGCTTGCTATTCGGTGTATCGTCGCATACGGCTCGTCGTTTTTCCACTCGCCGTCCTCTATCAACTTGTAGCACGGATCGGCTTCAAGAAGCAGCACGAACACGCCGTGTATGCCGTCTTCGTCGTAGATGACAAAGTTCAGTCCCTCTTTCACGTCGTTCTCCACCATATCTCTTGGCGGATATGTCCTGCCCCACTGATTAGGGTTGCCTGTGCGCGCCATAAAATCCTGTGCCCCGCGGTACAGTTCGCAAATCCTTTCTATGTCGTTTTGTTGTGCGCGTTTGACTTTTAACATCAATATTCAAGCAGTCTGCCGTAGTCGTTCCACTCGCCAAACGTTCTTCCTTTTTTCGTTTCTTCAATGAGGTGCGCAAGCGCACGCTCGTATGCCTTTTTGTCGCGGTTTTTAAAAAACGCCACGTTATACGTCCTCACTCTCACGTAGAGGGACGGAAATTCGAGAAGTTTTTCAAGCACGCCCTCGCGCTCCAACTCCGCCTTTACTTCCTCGTCCATGACAAAGTCCATATCGGGAAGCACTTCCCTGCCGAAATCCGTCATAAGTCCCAGTTTTTCAAGACGGCGCACGCGTTCCTTGTTGAGTTCCGACCACAGGCTGTTCTTCTTGCGAGGAGAAAAGCGTTGATAGTGCTCGCCGTCCACCCTCTTTGTCGTGCTGTCGATCCACCCGAAGCATAACGCTTCTTCCACCGCGTCAAGATAGTAGAATTTGCCGCTGTCTTGCGGTTTTCCGCGCTTTAAGACGAGCCAGCATTCCGTCTCAATGCCTGCGTTTTCAAAGAGCCACGCCCTAAACTCTTCTCGGTTTTTGACAGCCAACAGATTCTGCATTCAATCCTCGCCTTTCAAAATCTCCTCAAAGTTGGCTTTGAGGAATTGCTTATAGTCGTTTGTGATTGCGTTTTCATACTGTTCAATCATTGTTTTTTTGACCCAAGCGCGTCCGTTTTCGCTCATTTGTTCATACCGTGCAATCACAATCAGTCCTTGTTTTTCCGCTTCGAGAATTGCGGCGAGCGCGTCGGGCACATATTCAACTCCGTCAACTTTGACGGGCGTTTTGCTCGTTGCGACGTCTCTTATGTATTTGCAGTCCCCGCTATCTTCAACGGCGGAAGCAAAATAGATATAGGCAGGCACGCCCTTATAAGTTTTTTCAAGCGCGCCTTCGTAATACTCTTGAATTCGCATACGTCCGTCTTCCGTAAATCCGTACGGTCCCCAATGCGCACCCTCAAACTCTATGCCGTTGTCCCCGCAGAACTTTTTGACGGCGTTGACGAGATAGACGAGCACGTTTTCACGCTTGGTTGAAAAATAAACCAGTCCGTCTTCACCTCTCGGCTCAAGCACCTTAATATCTTTTACGTCTGTAGCGTGATAATACATTTTTGTTTCTCCAATCAATAAACGATATACCAAAACCGCTCAATTTGGATGAGATGCTAGGAAGAGTGCGTCTTGTGGCGACCAAGTGTACAAAGACGTACACGGTGTCGTCGCAAGGGGTACTCTGACACCGCAGGTCGCACACTTCGTGTGTTTTGTATTCGCACACTTCGTGTGGTTTTAATCTATCCGTGCAGTTTGCAAAACTGCTCAGAATGGATGAGATGCTAGAAAGGACGCTTTGAGCGAAAGCCAAGTGTACATAGACGTACACGGTGCTTGAGAGCAAAACGTGCTGACAACGCAGGTCGCCATTCTGTGCGGTTTTATTTCAAAAGGTAGGCGACGAGCAAATTGAAGGTTTGGCGCAAACCTTCAACGTGCGTGCGCTCATAGCCGTGGCTATTTGCCGTGCCAAATCCGATTGCGGCGTGGCGAAGGTCGTAGCCTGCAAGTATGCTCGGATCACAGTCCGTACCATAATGCGGCGTGAAGATGTCGAGGACGTAGTCAATGCCGTTTTCGATTGCGAGGCTTCTTAGTTCGTTCGTAAACTCGTAGTGATACGGAAATCTTGAGTCCTTTGCAAAGATCGTCACCTTCTTCTCGTCCGAAGTCTGTTCGGGACCCGTCGGCGCGATGTCAACTGCAAGAATATCTTTGACGCCCTCCGGCAAAACGGTGGTGCCGTGTCCGATCTCTTCGTATTCCGCAAAGTAGAAATACACCTTGCGGGCAAGTCTTGCCCCGCTCTCTTTCATCTGCTTGATGAAAGCAAAAAGCAGCGCAACAGCGGCTTTATCATCAACAAAACGAGACTTTATATAGCCGTTTTGCATTTCAAAGCGTGGATATAGCGCGATGACATCGCCTGTTTCGATGCCAAGTTTTCTCGTGTCTTCCGCACATTTTACGTCCTCGTCAAGCACGATGCAGACGTTCTTTTCAAAGTCCGCCATATTCTTTCTGAGTTCATCCTCAGTCACGTGAATCGAGTTCGGCGTGCGACAAACAGTACCCGTAAACACCTTGCCGTCACGAGTATAAACTCTCACGTTTTCCGTCACGCAGTAGAATGGATACAGTCCTCCGACAGCGCACACCTTGAGAGTTCCGTCTGCGTTTATATGTCTCACCATAAGTCCTATATCGTCAAGGTGCGCCGTGACGACGAGCGGGTTTCCCTCTCCGCCGAGGTCGGCGATGACACCGCCTTTGTGGGTGACGTCGTATTTTACGCCAAGGTCGTCAAGCATTGAGCAGACGAGTTTTTCAATGTCGTCGCACTTGCCCGTCGTTGAGTCGCAGTTCACGAGTTTTTCAAACACGTCGAGAGCGTATTTTTCGTCAAACGCCAAGTTTTCAAACTTTTTCATAATAACTCCAAACCTTATTTTATTTTCAATATTTCAAAAACATTTTTGCGATTTGCTCCGTGTCGCTCGTGACCGTGAGAGCAAGTCTCAAAAGCACCGCCGCTTTTTGCGGAGAAAGGTTGTTGGCGGCAATCGTATGCTTAAAGAGGAGCATATCGTCTGTTATAAGTCCGTCGTCCACTCTTGAACTTACGACGACAGGCACTTTTGCGCCCTCAATAAGTCTGCCAAACTCAAGGCTAAACTCGCCTGCGCCCGCACCTGCGATGACGACTCCGTCCGCGTGTTCAAGCGCAAATCTAAGCATTTCGACGGAAGCGTCCACGTGGAAGTAGATGATTTCCACCTTCGGCAACCGCTCAAAACCTGCGACGTCGAACTCGCTGCCGAGCGTATGCGTCTTGTTGGTGGTCTCATACATATACACTTTGCCGTCACGAATGACGCCGATTGCACCCATACGTCCCGCGGATATGGCGGTGAGTTGATACGTGCTTGTCTTGGTCACCGAGCGTGCGGTGTAGATTCTGTCCGCAAAGACAGCGAGCACGCCCTGCCCTTCCGTCTCTCTTGCCGCCGCCGCACATACCGCTTGATAGAGGTTCATAGGTCCGTCCGCGGAGATTGCCGTGGCAGGTCTCATCGCCCCCGTGATAATGACGCTCTTTTGAGTTTTGATTGCAAGATTCAAAAAGTACGCCGTCTCCTCGAGCGTATCCGTGCCGTGCGTGATGACGAAACCTTTGACGTTTGAATCCTTTGCCTCGCGGTTGATGATATCGGCAAGTTTTAGCCAAATGCCCGCCGTGATGTCATCGGAATTTACGTTGCAAATCTGCACCGTTTCAATCGGCGCAACGTCTTCGACGTTGGGTATTTCTTTGATAAGTTCCTCTGCCGAAAGCCTACCCGGTCTATACCCTGCGATATTGCCCTGTTCTCCCACGCCTGCGATAGTACCGCCCGTCGCGAGCACGATTATAGTCCCTTTCTTCCTTGCCATAATATTCTCCAAAAATTATGCTTCGCGCAAAATGCCGTTCATCCAGTTTATAAACACGTGATAGTTTTTAGGAAAGTTCGCCGAACCGTCCGCGCGTATATTTTGACCGTTCACAACGCCTTCGAGCCTGAACATTTCCCCGTCCAACACGTTTTTAGGGTATTTGCCGCTAAATCCGTTCCACCCCAGAATACCGACTTCGTTCAGTTTTTCAAGAACGACGGACATCTCGACAGTCTTGCTTCCGTCAAGTTCGAGCCTGTCTTCACGACTTCCTTGATCGTATTTGACAAAATAAAACTCAATTTTGGCTTTTTCGCCGTCGTGTACGAGACGATACTCGCAAGTGACGCGCATACCGCTGACGCGGATTTTTATATTGTCAAACGACGTGATTTGATTCTTTTTTCCAAACATCATATCTATCACCAAATGTTGATTCGCTTGTCTTCAGCAAGATACATCTTGTCCGTCTCCTTGACGTCAAAAGCCTCGTACCACTCTTTAAAGTTGCGTGGCGGAATGTTGGTGCGAAGTTCCGCAGGCGAGTGTTCGTCGATTGTGAGGAGGAGTTTCGTATAACTCTCCTTTGCCTTTTGGCGCCACACTTTTGCGTCGTTGATGAAGTAGGCTTTAAAATCGGGGTTGTCGAGCGTATGCATAATGTCGATCGTCACAGCCATACCGCCGTTGTCCGCGATATTTTCGCCCACGACAAAGTCTCCGCGGATCTTTACGCCGTGATATTCGACGCCGTCCCATTGTTCGACCATATTCTTTGCGAGCGCTTCAAACTTCTTGAAGTCCTCTTCTTGCCACCAATCTCTCTTGCAACCGTTTTCATCGAAGTGCGAGCCGTTGGTGTCGAATGCGTGGGAGATTTCGTGTCCGATGATGATGCCGATGCCGCCCAAGTTCTCCTCGTATTTTTGATGGAGATCGTAGAACGGTTTTTGCAAGATGCCCGCGGGGAAAGTGATGTCGTTCTTAAACGGATCGTACATTGCGTTGATCATGTGCGCAGGCATACCCCATTCCGTAAAGTCGGTTGGCTTCAAAAGCCTTTCAAATTTGTCTTCGGCGTTTCGTCTCCAAATCTTCTTCACCGCATCGAAATACGATTCTTCGTCCGTGAGTTTAAGTGTGTCGAAGAGTTCGTCGTAGTGATCGGGATAGCCCATCTTGACTTTCATCGTGGAAAGTTTGAGGAGCGCCCTTTCCTTCGTCGCTTCAGAGAGGAAGGTATTCTTTTGCATACGGAGTTTGTATGTGTCGATGATCGTATGCACAAGTTTTATCACGTCGGCTTTTGCCTCTTCGCCGAAGTACATCCTGCCATAGTATATGCCGATCGGTTGGTCGTAAAGAGCGGTCACGAGGCGATAGGCTTGCTTTTTGAGGTCAGGGTTCTTCTTTACGCCTGCAATTGCGTTGGTATATGAATTGGCGACGTCGATTATCTTCTTTGAAAGAGCCTCGGCATTTTTCAAAATCGTCCAAACGTAAGTCCAATGCAAGAAGATTTCAAAGGTATTTTCGTTCAATATCTCATGGAAGCCGTTGATAATCGTCGGATTAGTGACGTTTACTTCTTGAGGCGTTTTGTCTCCGTAGATTTTGTTTAGCAAACCTTTAAGGTCGTAAGGCAAGACCTTCTCCGCCACTTCGGCAAGGCTCATCGGGTTGAAAAGTTTGACAAAATCCGACATTTCCGCACGACTAAGCACCTTCTTTGAAATGAGTTCGTCAAACGCGATAGTATCTTCGAGATATTTCTTTTGTTCCGCCTTGTCAAGAGGTGAAAACTTCAAGAGTTTTTTCATCATCTTCTTGAAGAAGAGCATCATCATAGTCTTTGCCGCCGTGTTGTCATAGAGGGTTTTATCCGGCAAAATCGTCTGCGGATCGAAGATCATAAACGCGCGCTTTGACGTGTCCGTCACGTCCTCGATGACGTCGAACGTAAAAGGCATTGCCACTCTGTCAAAGAGCAAATCTTTGCAGTTTGCGTTGTACTCGTCTATGCTCTTTATCGCCTTGATTTTGTCGAGGAGCGGAAAGAGCGGTTTCATCCCCGCATTTTCTCTTGCGCCATTGTCAAGCGCTTTTTTGTAGAGTCTAACCGCGTCCGCCATAGCCGGCACGTCAGATGACTTTTTCCCTTTCAAAAATGCGTCGAAATCCGCCATCAAAGTTTCTTCTATCGAACGGTCGATTTCCATAAAAGAACCCGTGACAGGCATATCGCTCGGGATTTTTGCGCCTTTGATCCACTCGGCGTTGATCGCTTGGTAGAGATCGTCTTGAATCCTTACTTCGTTTTTCTTGCTCATATATGTATTCTCCTTAAAAATTATTTCCTGTTTGTAGTTCGTTGAGAGCGGTTTTGAGGGCGTTCAAATCTTCGTCCGTCGTTGCCCAACTCGTTGCGAAGCGGACGGCTGAGCGAGCGTCGTCAACCTTCTCCCAAATCTCAAAACCAATCTTTTGACGAAGGCGTTTTATCTCGTCGTTTGCCATTATGACAAACTGCTGATTTGTCGGCGAGTTGGTGTAAAACTCATAGCCGTGCTCCGTCAAAATCTCTCTCAACCTTTCCGCCATATCTATTGCGTGACGGCTGATTTCAAAATACAGTCCGTCCGTAAAGAGCGTGTCGAACTGCAAGCCAAGAAGCCTTCCCTTTGCCACGAGTGCGCCCCTGCGCTTTATAGAGGTCAAAAAGTGTTCGGGCTTTTTGACGTTGGAAAAGACTATCGCCTCACCGCAGAGCGCGCCGACCTTCGTTCCACCGATATAGAAGACGTCGACGATGTCCGCAAATTCTTTGAGCGTCAAGTCGCACGCCTTGCTCGCAAGCCCGTATCCGAGTCTCGCGCCGTCCACAAACAATATAATCCCGTACTCGTGGCAAACGTCTTTTAATGCCAAAAGTTCTTGCTTTGAATACAGCGTGCCGTACTCTGTCGGGTATGAAATATACACCATGCCGGGGATCGCCATGTGCTCGTGACTGCCGTCCGCAAAGAAATTTGCAAGGTATTCCCTCACGCTCTCCGCCGAGAGTTTGCCGTCTTTGCCGGGGAGTTCGATGACCTTGTGCCCGGAATACTCGATAGCCCCCGCCTCGTGCAGGCTTATATGCCCCGTCTTTGCGGCGATGACCGCCTCGTAGTCTTTCAAGAGCGTGGAGATGACGACCATATTCGTCTGCGTACCGCCCACGATAAACTCGACGTCCGCGTCAGGCTTTAAGGCGGCAAAACGTATCTTCTCCCTCGCGCTCGCCGTATACTCGTCAAAGCCGTAGCCGGGTTGCGGAATTAGATTTGTCTCGACAAATCTTTCCAAAATGCGCGGATGTGCGCCCTGCGTATAATCGCTTTCAAATGAAACCATAATGCCCATTTATCCTTGATATTGCACTTCCGCTCTTGTGACGGTGTCGGGATAGATCTTTGCAAAGTCGTTTGCCATAGAGATCGAGATCCAGCCCTTTGCCGTGTATTCTGCGGATTTTGTAGCCCAGTCCTGCTTGCCCCATTCACGGACGTTGTCGTCCGCAACCACCATGTAGGCTTGCGCCTTATATTTGTTTCTTGAATCGATCGTATAGTTTAGCATACTCGAATCGCTGCCGCTGTTGCCAAACGCGAGCACGGGGCGTTTGCCAATTTCGCGCTCGATATAGATAGACTTGTTGGCGTTGAGGTTCTTTTGAATAAAGCCTCCCGTCAGCACCAATTCGTCGCCGTTTTCATATTTGAAATTCATATTGGAAGACTCTTCCTCATGTCCTTTCACCTTGACTTCGAAGTCCGTGCCGATGACGTGATTCGGAGTGACGTAATCCTTTATTGGAGAGTTTGCAACGATAGCGCGCGTCGTTGTGCGCTCGGTACCGCTGATGACGTAGATCGTAAAGCCGTTGTCGTAGAGGTAGTGCACGACTTCCACCATCGGGAGGTAGAAGTTGTCGATATAGCGCATATTGTTGAAACTCTTTGTGTACTTCTTGCCAAAGGACACGACGTAGGCGGAAAACTCCTCCACCGTCATGCCTGCGTACGCCTTTGCAAAGTTTCTTGCAAGTTCCTCGCCCGCAAGGTAGCCGGGCTGTATCGCTCTTGCCGCCTCTTTAAGTTCTTCCGACACCTTTTCAGGGTGGTCGACGAGGCAGTATTCTATGAACATCATCGTGTCATAATAGGTGTAGTACGTCTCGCACACGAGCGTGCCGTCCATATCGAACACCGCGATTCTGTCCTCAACGGGAATAAAGTCGGCGGAGTCCTTGTTTGTCACGTTCGCGACGTAGGAAGTAAGCGCGGAGAGCGCGACTCCCTCGTTCCAATATTCAAATTTGAATTGCTCTTGCGGGCAAGATTGATTTTTGTTGCATGCGGCAAAGCCGAATACGCTCATTGCCACGACAAGCAAAACCGCAACTACAACGATAATTCTCTTTGTTTGTTTCATATTTATCTCCAACTTTATAAAATATAATATTATCTAGTTTACTTATTATCAAACGTATCTTTTGCCGACTTTGTCATGCTCTCACAAATTCCAAGACTTGCTGTCTTGACTGTACGGCGGTGATTGCGCCGACTTGCGTTGTGCAGAGTGCGCCGCAGGCGTTTGCAAAGACGAGTGCGGAGTCTATATCGCTACCGCGGAGGATCTCCGTCGCAAAACCTGCGAGCAGGTTGTCTCCAGCACCCGTTGCGTCAACCGCTTTTATACTGCAAGCGGGGAGCGAAATCGTCTTTTCGGCGTTTTTGAAGAAGCACCCCTTGCCGCCAAGTTTGACAATGACGTTTTTCACTCCGTATGACAAAAATACGTCCGCCATTTTTTCAGGCTCATGCTCGCCTGTGAAGAACCTTCCCTCGTCCTCGTTGGGTGTGATAAAGTCGATATACTTGAAAGACTCCTTGACGTCTTCGAGGCTTATCTTTGCAAAATTCGGGATTTTGGTGTCCGCAAACACAAGAACATTATTCTTGTGAGCATACTCGCACACGGCTTTTATGATAGACGGATCGTCAAACGGCGCGCGAAAGAGAGAGCCGAGCACCACGGCTTTTGCGCCTTTCAAGCATTCCAAATACTTTTCCGGGTGAAAGTTATATTTGTGCGAAAGGTTGGTGATAGACTTGCGACTGCCGTCGTCCTCGACGAGCATAGTCGTCACGGGAGTAGGCTTGTCGTCACGCAGGACAAAACGCGTGTCCACACCGTACTTTTCAAGCGCAGATACAACCATATCGCCCTCGATGTCCTTGCCGAGGTGGGCAAGAATAGCGGTTTTCGCGCCGAGTTTTGCCGCGGTTATCACGCCGTTGACGGCTTCACCGCCGACGTTTATGGAGCAACTTTTTGCCCTATATCCGCTTGCCGAAACAGGCTCTTTGTCAAAGCCCTGCACAATCACGTCTATAAGCGCCATTCCGATGTATACGATGTCAAAAATCATATTCTTCCTATTGTTTTGCCGTTATGGATTTTTCGAGGGTTAGAACGTTCTTGCCGTCCTTGCGCTCGTAGGAGATCGAGTCGCAGAGGTTCTTTACAATAGTTATCCCAAAGCCTCCGATAGAGACGTCCGACAAGTCTCCGCTCTCTATATATTTGTCCTTGTTTTCAAGCGGATTGAACTCGTCGCCGTTGGAGGAAACTTGAAAAATAATTTTGCCGTTTTGCTCTTTTGCGTTTACGTCTATGACGAATCCGTCCACCTTTTCGTAGGAGATGAGGTTGTTGAGCAGTTCGTCAAAGATGATGTCAAACTCCTGCATCTTTTGCGAGTTCAGGCTTGCAAAATGCTCGTTGAACGCGGTGGTAAGTCTCTCTATCGCGTCAAAATCAGGATTGTTTAGGCTCAACGAAAACGGTTTTTTCTCTTGCAACTCGAAGGACAAGAGGGTGACGTCGTCAAATGCCTCGCGCTCGCCTACGAACGCGCTCAAATCCTGCTTGATTTGAGACAGCATTTCTTCCTGCGACAAGCCTTTTGCACGACTTAGAGACTGCTCTATCCTCTCATAGCCGAACTCTTCTCTTAGGTCGTTGATAGACTCGTTGAGTCCGTCCGTAAAGAGGAAGAGGCGTTTGCCTTTCAGATTCACCTTTTCCACCGCAAAGTCAAAGCCTTTCAGCCCGCCGAGGACGAAGTTGGCGTTGATTTCCATACGCTCCACACCGTCGTTTGACAGAATATACGGTCTTTCGTGCCCTGCGCTCACGCACTCCATATCGCCCGTTTCAAGGTCTATGACGCCGACGAACGCCGTGACGAACATATTCGTCTTGTTGTTTTCAATAAGTTCGTCATTGACTTCGCCGATTGCCTTTTTTATATCGCGCATCGTCTGTATCTTCGTCTTGATGAGTCCCTTTGCCTTCATCATAAAGAGCGCGGCGGGAACGCCTTTGCCCGTCACGTCCGCGATAACGAGCACGATATGATTTTTGTCGACGAAATAGTAGTCGTAGAAGTCTCCGCCGACTTCCTTTGCGGGAGTCATAGACGCAACGATTTGCGCCGCGTCGGTCTCGAACTTCGTCGACGGCAA
>Ga0256405_10001854_pt1 | contig 53918 bp, 34 predicted proteins | sample RumenRJG_02DNA_FD_189096 | JGI IMG/M metagenome (GOLD analysis project Ga0256405, IMG submission 189096) | Bovine rumen microbial communities from Lethbridge, Alberta, Canada - RJG_02 | ecosystem: Host-associated > Mammals > Digestive system > Stomach > Rumen | place: Canada: Alberta... | reverse complement strand
CAAAGTGATATAGACCATTTTCCTGAACAACATAGTCCATTTTGCAATACCACTTCTATGCTTAGCCATGACTATCGATTAATCATGCCAATCCCAAACGGGGCAATTGCTTTTTTAGTTTTATCTTTAACTAATGCAAATTGCCGTCGTAAAAACGCCCCCTATTCTTTCACTTGTTCTGTAGGAAGACTGCAACCTTCTGGGCCGTCTGCTTGCCGCTGGCCATAGCGCGAACGACGAGGCTGGCACCATTGGCAGAGTCGCCACAGACAAAGACGTTCTGTGGGTACTCAGGATGCTCGGGTTTCAAGAAGCCCATAGCCAGCAGAACCAGCTCAGCCTTGATGATTTCGGGCTTGCCCTTCTCTACCATGATGGGGCGACCGCCCTCTGGGTTGGGCTTCCAGTCAATCTCCTGAACCTTTACGCCTGTCAGATGGCCATTCTCGCCTAAGAACTCCAGGGTATTGATATTCCAACGGCGGGTGCATCCTTCCTCATGCGAAGAGGTGGTCTTGAGGGTGCGAGGCCAGTTGGGCCAAGGGTTCTGTGGGTCTTCAGGACCTTCAACGGGACGGGGCATGATTTCGATCTGGGTGACGGACTTGCAGCCCTGGCGATGGGCTGTACCAATACAGTCAGAACCTGTATCACCACCACCAATCACAAGCACATCCTTGCCCTTGGCTGTTACGCGCTCATCTTTCGAGAACTCCATACCAGCCAGCACGCGGTTCTGCTGGGAGAGGAGCTCGAGGGCGAAGTGAACACCCTTCAGCTCTCGGCCTGGAGCTTTGAGGTCACGGGCGGTGGGAGTGCCGGTAGAGATTACGACTGCGTCGTATTCATTGAACATTGAACATTGAGCATAGAACATTATTTCTTGTCCATACTTAAACTCTATGCCCTCCTGCTCAAGCAGGCTGATGCGGCGATCGATGATGGCCTTGTTGAGCTTGAAGTTGGGGATACCATAGCGGAGCAAGCCGCCGGCAGCCTCGTTCTTCTCGAATACGGTTACCTTGTAACCCATCAGGTTCAGGTCGTTGGCAGCAGCCAGTCCGGCGGGGCCAGCACCAATCACTGCCACCTTCTTGCCGTTGCGCTGGATGTCAGTCTTGGGCGTAATAAAACCCTCGCGGAAGGCGGCCTCGGTGATGGCGCACTCGTCCTCACGATTGGTGGTCGGCTCGTGGTTGAAACGGTTCAGGACACAGGCCTTCTCGCAGAGGGCGGGACAGATGCGGCCAGTGAACTCTGGGAAGGGGTTAGTGCTATTGAGCAGGCGATAAGCCAACTCCCAGTCGCCTTTGTACAAGGCGTCGTTCCACTCGGGGGCTTTGTTACCCAGCGGACAGGCCCAGTGGCAGAAAGGCACGCCGCAGTCCATGCAGCGGCTGGCCTGCAGTTTACGTTCGCGAGTGCTGAGCGTCTGCTCTACCTCGCCAAAGTCGTGGATTCTATCGTGAATCGGACGGTAACCGGCCTCCTGGCGGTGTATCTCTAAAAATGCTTTTGGATTTCCCATCTTGGTAAAATTTAAAAATTTAAAAATTAGAAAATGTAACAATTACTTCTTAGCATTCTCCTCATTTTTACATTCTTACATTATTTAATTTTTACATTATTCTCAGTAGTCGCGCTGGATATTGGCGATTTTCTCTTGGAGCTTTTTGTTCTGCTCTTCCTGAAGCACGCGCTTGTACTCGATGGGGACTACCTGGATGAAGTCCTGAACATAGCGCTGCCAGTCGTCGAGCATGCGACCTGCCAGGGCAGAGCCTGTGTGCAGGTAGTGCTGGCGGATGAGCTCCAGCAGTTCTTTGCGGCTCACGGAATCCTCAACCAGCGAGAGCTCCACCATATCCATGTTGCAGAAGTAGTCGAAGGTATGGTCGGGGTCGTAGACGTAGGCCACACCACCACTCATACCAGCGGCGAAGTTTCGCCCCGTCTTGCCCAGGACGACGACGCGCCCGCCGGTCATGTACTCGCAGCAGTGGTCGCCGGCGCCCTCGATGACGGCGATGGCGCCCGAGTTGCGCACGCCGAAGCGCTCGCCCACCTTACCATTGATATAGAGTTCGCCTGAGGTGGCACCATAGAGGCCTGTGTTGCCGGCGATGATGTTGTCCTCGGCGCGGAAGTCGTCGCTGCGGCGGGCCGGCGGGAGTATGGAGATGCGTCCGCCGGAGAGGCCCTTGCCGAAGTAGTCGTTACACTCGCCCTCGAGCCTGAGGTCGAGACCGCGTACGGCGAAGGCGCCGAACGACTGGCCTGCGGAGCCCTTGAACTTGATCTTGATGGTCGAGTCGGGCAGTCCGGCCTCGCCGTATTTCTTCGCGATGACGCCGGAGAGCATGGTGCCCACGGCACGGTCTGTGTTCTTGATGGCGTACGAAGCCTCACCCCCATCCCCTCTCCCAGAGGCGAGGGGAGTAGATAGTAATTCCTCAAAATCTGCAAGTATCTGCTTGTTGAGCTGGTTGCCAGTAACCTCTGTGTATGCACCGCGGTCCCAGTAGAGGGGTTTATCGGTCTCTGGCTTGTAGAGAAGTCGGGAGAAGTCAATGGTCTTCCATTTCTCGGTGACATCACTCCCCTCGCCCTTTGGAGAGGGGTCGGGGGTGAGGCTCTCAATGAGGTCGGTACGACCGATAATCTCCTTCAGGCTGTGCACACCAATCTCACTGAGGTACTCGCGCACCTGCTCGGCCAAGAAAGTGAAGAAGTTCACCACGTACTCCGAACGGCCCTGGAAGTGCTTGCGCAGCTCGGGGTTCTGGGTGGCCACACCCATGGGACAGGTATTGGTGTTACACTTGCGCATCATCACGCAACCCAGCACAATCAGCGGCAGCGTTCCAAACGAGAACTCGTCGGCACCGAGCATCGCCATGATGATGACATCCTTCGCCGTCTTCAACTGTCCGTCGGTCTGCAAGCGCACCTGGTTGCGCAGGCCGTTGATGACCAGCGTCTGCTGGGTCTCAGCGAGACCGATCTCAGGCGAGATTCCTGCGAAGCGCATAGAGCTTGCGGGCGAAGCACCCGTACCACCCTCGGCACCAGAGATGACGATGAGGTCGGCCTTGGCCTTAGCCACACCAGCGGCGATGGTTCCCACGCCACTCTCGGCTACGAGTTTCACGCTGACGGCAGCTGTGGGGTTGATATTCTTCAGGTCGAAGATGAGCTGAGCCAAGTCCTCGATACTGTAGATGTCGTGATGAGGTGGAGGCGAGATGAGCGAGATGCCAGGGATAGCATTACGCGTCTTGGCGATAATCTCGTTGACCTTGAAGCCGGGCAGCTGTCCACCCTCACCAGGCTTAGCACCCTGTGCCACCTTGATTTGTATCTCTTCGGCATTCACCAGATACTCGGCTGTCACGCCGAAACGTCCACTGGCAATCTGCTTGGTCTTGCTTGAAAGGCTCACGCCATCCACCTCTGAGTGATAGCGGGCGTTGTCTTCACCACCCTCGCCGGTGTTTGAGCGTGCACCCAGTTTGTTCATGGCGAGTGCCAGTGCCTCGTGGGCCTCGATACTCAGCGCGCCGAAGCTCATGGCACCTGTTACGAAGTGCTTCACGATGCTCTCAACGGGCTCCACCTCAGCCTCACCCCCAGCCCCTCTCCGATTGGAGAGGGGAGTAGATACTTTCTTGAAGCGAAGGAAATCACGCAGGAAAATGGGAGATTCTTTTTCATCTACTGACCTAGCCCACTCCTTAAACAGCTCATAGTTGCCTGTTCTGCAGGCGATTTGCAGTTTGGCTATGGTCTCAGGATTCCAAGCGTGTTGGATGCCGTCCTTGCGCCAAGAGAATTGACCGTGGTTTGGTAGATTGGTTGTTTGGTCGTTTGGTCGTTTAGGAAGATTGCCAATTGCTGTTTGTGATGTCCCCAAACGACTAAACGACGAATTTCCTAAACGACTAAGGGCAATAGCATCCCTCGCAATCTCCTTCAGACCTACACCACCGATGGTGCTCACCTCTGTGCCGAAGTAGCGGCGCAGCAGGTCCTCGCTCAGGCCGATTGACTCAAAAATCTTCGCGCCACGATAGCTGCGGATGGTCGAGATACCCATCTTACTCATAATCTTCTTCAAGCCCTTATCCACAGCCTTGATGTAGTTTTTCTCGGCTGTAGCATACTCCTCCTGAATCTTGTGATGCTTCACCAGATCGTCGAGGATAGCAAATGTCATGTATGGACAGAGTGCGCTGGCACCATAACCCAGCAGCAGGGCTGCGTGCATGGTCTCGCGAATCTCACCGCTCTCCACAATCAGGGCGGTCTGTACGCGCTTGCCCACGCTAATCAGATAGTGGTGGACGGCACTTACGGCCAACAGCGATGGGATGAAAGCCCACCCCGTCCCCTCCCCAAGGGAGGGGTCTTCGTTTACCTTATCTGTAAGAATGATATAGTTGTAACCATCATCTACTGCCTGTTCTGCATTCTTGCAAAGTTTATCCAAAGCAGTTCTTAAATTCTCACCAGCCTGATTCCAATCTGGCTCCCCTCCCTTGGGGATGGGCTGGGGGTGGGCTAATGACAATTTTATTGTCTTGAATCCCTTATACCTTATATTACATAATATATCGAGTTGTGTATTGGTCAATACAGGCTGTGGCAGGCGCACCATCTTACAGTTGCTGGCATCAGGTGTCAGGATGTTGGTTCCCACAGCACCGATATACTCTGTCAGGCTCATCACCAACTCCTCACGAATCGGGTCGATGGCAGGGTTGGTGACCTGGGCAAACTGCTGACGGAAGTAGTTGAAGAGTATCTGCGGACGGTCTGAGATGACAGCCAGCGGTGTGTCGTTACCCATGGCAGCTACAGGCTCCTGACCTGCTGTGGCCATTGGGATGATGGTCTTGTCGATATCCTCCTGACCAAAGCCGAAGGTCACCAGCTTCTGCTGCAAGTTACTCACGCCGTTGTCCACATGGCGACCGCTCTTCAGCTTCTCCAGCTGCACGCGGTTCTCGTTCAGCCACTCGCGATAAGGATGTGCCTTGGCCAGCTGCTCCTTAATCTCGCCGTCGTAGTAGATCTTACCCTCCTGGGTGTCAATCAGCAGAATCTTTCCTGGCTGCAGACGGCCCTTCGAAACCACGTCGCCGGGCTCGAAGTCCATCACGCCAACCTCGCTGGCTACTACCATCATACCACCCTTGGTGATGGTGTAACGGCTGGGGCGCAAACCGTTTCTGTCCAGCATTCCGCCCGCATAGCGACCATCGCTAAACAACAAGGCTGCAGGACCGTCCCAAGGCTCCATCAGGATTGAGTGATACTCGTAGAAGGCCTTCAGGTCCTCGCTGATGGGGTTCTTGTCGTTGAAGCTCTCAGGCACCAGGATAGCTATCGCCTGTGGCAGGCTCAGGCCGCTCAGCATCAGGAACTCGAATACGTTATCGAGGCTGGCTGAGTCGCTCATGCCCTCCTGCACGATGGGGCGCAGGTCCTTGATGTCGCCCAGGGCCTCGCTGCTCAGCACGCTCTCGCGAGCCTTCATCCAGCCGCGGTTACCACGAATGGTATTTATTTCTCCGTTGTGGGCCAGCAGACGGAAGGGCTGAGCCAACTTCCACTTGGGGAAGGTGTTGGTAGAGAAGCGCGAGTGTACCAGCGCCAGTCCACTTGTAAAGTAATCGTTCGACAGGTCAGGGAAGTAGCGACGCAGCTGTCCGCTGGTCAGCATTCCCTTGTAGATGATATTCTTAGTGGAGAGGGAACAGATATAGAAAGCCTCAAAAGCCCCACCCCCGGCCCCTCCCGCAGGGGGGAGGGGAGTAGATAGTTTTGCTAATGCTTCCACTCTGTTCTCAATCCTTTTCCTTATTATATATAGTTTACGGTCAAGCTCCGACACATTGCTATGTAGGTAATCACTCCCCTCTCCCCTTGGAGAGGGGTCGGGGGTGAGGCTGTTGGGGTATGTAACAAACATCTGCTTGATGTCGGGCTCTACTTCGCGAGCTGCGGCACCCAGCACCTCAGGGTTAGTAGGCACAGCGCGCAGGTGCATCAGGGTGAGTCCCTCGCGCTCAATCTCTTCGATCATTACGCTCAGTATCTCCTGCTGCGCCTTCTCGTCCTTAGGTAAAAATACCAGTCCCGTTCCATACTTACCTTTCTCGGGCACAGGAATACCCTGCAACAGGATAAACTCATGCGGAATCTGTACCATAATACCGGCTCCGTCGCCAGTCTTATCGCGTGTTTCAGCACCGCGATGTTCCATGTTTTCCAGCACCTTCAGTGCATTGTCCACCAGATCGTGACTCTTTCCGCCGTGGATGTTCACTACCATTCCCACGCCGCAAGCATCATGCTCATAGTCGCTCTGATACAAACCTTTGTTCATCATATTATCCTTACTTTTTCAACTATTATTATTTAATTTGGCTGCAAAGGTATTTCAAAACACCATAATACACAAGGAACACATAACGGTTTGAGCCTAGAAAAACCATACAACTTTCAATCCGCAACAAAATGGGGTGTTTTTGATACAATCTATTATCAAACTGACACAAATTCGTCACAAAGAATAACAATCTGATACTTTGTTTTTATTTCTTCATCCAAAAAGTGCATAATTATCTTTGTTTTTCTGACTTTTTGTAATACCTTTGCACCCAAAACAGTATAAAGGATAGCGAGATGAGTAAGATTCCCTTCACCAAGATGCACGGCTGTGGCAACGATTACATTTATGTTGATGTGTCACAACATCCTATTGACGACCCCGTTCAAGCAGCCATCCAGTGGAGCGACCGCCACAAGGGGATCGGTTCCGATGGTTTGGTACTCATCGATAAATCCCCTATCCCTGAAGCTGACTTTTCTATGCGCATCTTCAATGCCGATGGAAGCGAGGCGATGATGTGTGGAAATGCCTCAAGATGCATAGGAAAATACCTATATGAGAGGACTCACCTCTGGCCCTTCCCTGTGAGTGAGGGGAATGGTTACCAAGAGACAAAAATCCGTCTACTGACGCTCTCTGGCATCAAGGTTCTCAATCTCCACATCTTTAACGGCATCGTAGAAAGCGTCACCGTAGATATGGGTGAGCCTATTCTGGAGGATGCTTCGCAGTTCATTGCCTCTCGAGGCTTAGCCCAAGGGACATTCGTATCAATGGGTAATCCACACTATGTGATTTTCACCGAAAATGTAGATCAGGTTGGTGAGACTGGTCGTGCCCTTGAGCATCATCCTGCCTTCCCTCAACGCTGTAACATCGAGTTTGCACGCATAGAGGCCGATGGCAACATCCGCACCCGCGTCTGGGAACGTGGTAGTGGTATCACGCAGGCCTGTGGCACAGGTGCTTGCGCCACCGCAGTAGCAGCCTTCCTTACAGGCAGGGCAGGACGGAAATCAGATATCGTCATGGATGGCGGCACGCTCACCATCGAGTGGCGCGAAAGCGATAATCACGTCTACAAGACAGGCCCTGCCGAGTTTATTTTCGATGGAGAAGTCGAATTATGAATTAAGAATTATGAATTGATAATATGGCATTAGTAAACGAACATTTCCTGAAACTGCCAAACAACTATCTGTTTGCAGATATAGCCAAGAAGGTGAACGCCTTCAAAGTGATGCACCCAAAAGCCGATGTCATCTCATTGGGCATCGGCGACGTGACGCAACCCTTGTGTCCTGCCGTTATCGAGGCGATGCATAAGGCTGCCGACGAGATGGGTACTATCGATGGTTTCCGTGGCTACGGTCCTGAGCAGGGTTATGATTTCCTGCGCGAGGCCATCCTGAAGAACGACTTTCTGCCTCGTGGCATTCATCTGGATATCGACGAGATCTTTGTCAACGATGGTGCGAAGAGCGATACAGGAAACATCCAGGAACTGATTCGCTGGGACAACTCGATTGGTGTCACCGATCCTATCTACCCCGTGTATATCGACTCGAACGTCATGATTGGTCGTGCCGGAACGGTGGAGGATGGCAAGTGGTCTAACGTCATCTATATGCCCTGTAATGCAGAGAACGGTTTCGTACCAGAGATTCCCAAACGTCGTGTGGACGTCATCTATCTCTGTTACCCCAACAACCCCACGGGAATGGTCATCACCCGCGAAGAGTTGCGCAAATGGGTGAACTACGCCCTGCATAACGATGCGCTCATTTTCTATGATGCTGCTTATCAGGCTTATATCCAGGATGATGACATCCCCCACTCTATCTATGAGATTCGTGGAGCACGAAAATGTGCCATCGAGTTCCATTCATACTCGAAGACAGCCGGTTTCACGGGCATCCGTTGTGGCTATACCGTAGTGCCGAAGGACCTCACTGCTGCTACGCTGACAGGCGAGCGCATCGCCTTGAACCCCCTGTGGTATCGCCGTCAGTGTACGAAGTTCAATGGTACCAGCTATATCTCCCAGCGTGCTGCCGAGGCCATATATACGCCAGAAGGCAAGGTACAGGTGAAAGAAACCATCAACTACTATATGCAGAACGCCAAGCAGATGCTTGAAACCCTCCGCTCACTGGGCTTTGAGTGCTATGGTGGTGAGAATGCGCCTTACATCTGGATGCGTGTACCTGATGGCAATAGCTCATGGCAGTTCTTCGAGAACCTGCTCTATGGAGCCAACGTGGTTTGTACGCCGGGTGTAGGCTTCGGTCCTGCAGGCGAGGGCTATGTCCGCTTCACCGCCTTTGGCAGTCACGAGAAAACAGAAGAAGCGCTCGACCGCATCGCCAGTTGGAGCAACCAGTAGAATTGAGGTTAGAGATTTAAGAATTGAGAATTGTGAATTGAGAATTGAGAAATATTATGTGTGGAATAGTTGCTATATTAGACGTGAAGGAGCAGACGCATGAGCTCCGCGAGAAGGCATTGAAGATGAGTCAGAAAATCCGTCACCGCGGACCCGACTGGAGTGGCATCTACTGTGGTGGCTCTGCTATCTTGGCTCACGAACGCTTGAGCATCGTTGACCCTGAGAGTGGCGGCCAACCTCTCTATAGCCCCGACAAGAAGCAGGTGCTGGCTGTCAACGGCGAGATTTACAACCATCAGGAGATACGTCGTCGCTATGCCGGACAATATGAGTTCCAGACAGGTAGCGACTGTGAGGTCATTCTTGCACTTTATAGAAGCCTCACCCCCAGCCCCTCTCCGAATGGCGAGGGGAGTGGTTACACTCACGAGCAGATTTGCAATATGTTGGAACAGTTGAACGGCATCTTCGCTTTCGTGCTCTATGATGAGGAGAAAGATGAGTTCCTTATTGCCCGCGACCCCATTGGCGTAATTCCCCTTTATATTGGCTACGATAGCGATGGCAAAGTGTATGTGGCCTCTGAACTAAAAGCCCTGGAAGGCTTCTGTGAGTGCTACGAGCCTTTTCTCCCCGGTCACTACCTTACAAACATTGACCATTCACCATTGACCATTGACCATTATGATGAGCAGAAGACGACAGAAACCAATGTTCAACGTTCAATGTTCAATGTTCAATGTTATTACAAACGTGACTGGTTCAGCTACGATGCCGTTAAGAATAACCCTGCTTCCGTAGAGGCTATCCACGATGCTTTGACCGATGCCGTGAAGCGTCAATTAATGTCGGATGTACCTTATGGCGTGCTGCTCTCAGGAGGTTTGGATTCCAGCGTTATCTCAGCCATTGCCGAAAAATTCAGCGAGCACCGCATCGAGGACGACTCGAAGACGAAGGCCTATTGGCCCCGCCTGCACTCGTTTGCCGTTGGACTGAAGGGGGCACCTGATTTGGCTAAAGCCAAAATGGTAGCCGACCATATCGGCACCGTCCATCACGAAATCAACTATACTATCCAGGAGGGCCTTGATGCCATCCGCGATGTCATCTACTTCATCGAGACCTACGACGTTACCACCGTGCGTGCCTCAACACCTATGTACCTCCTGGCTCGCGTCATCAAGTCGATGGGTATCAAGATGGTGCTAAGTGGTGAGGGAGCCGATGAGATTTTCGGAGGTTACCTCTACTTCCACAAGGCTCCATCAGCTAAGGACTTCCATGAGGAGACCGTTCGCAAGCTCTCAAAGCTGCATCTTTACGATTGTCTGCGCGCCAACAAGAGTCTGAGCGCATGGGGCGTTGAGGGTCGTGTGCCCTTCCTCGACAAGGAGTTCCTTGATGTGGCTATGCGTACCAACCCAAGAGCAAAAATGGTAGCCCCCCTTTCAGCCCCCGAGGGGGCTACAACAGATCCATGCTCTGATAGTAAAACTAAAGAAGCCCCCTCGGGGGCCGTAGGGGGGGCTTGGATTGAGAAACGTATCGTGCGCGAAGCCTTTGCCGATATGTTGCCAGCTGAGGTGGCTTGGCGACAGAAGGAGCAGTTCTCTGATGGTGTGGGCTATTCGTGGATTGACACCCTGAAGGCCGTAACGACGGCAGCGGTTTCCGATGAGCAGATGGCACATGCTGCTGAGCGATTCCCTATCAACCCGCCAAAGAACAAGGAAGAATACTACTATCGTTCTATATTTGCAGAACACTTCCCAAGCGACTCTGCCGCCAAGAGTGTTCCAAGCGAGGCATCAGTAGCCTGCTCTACTGCCATTGCCCTCGAGTGGGATGCCGCCTTCAAAGGCATGAATGACCCATCAGGTCGCGCCGTTAAGGGCGTTCATGAACAGGCCTATTCTTAAGAATCGGCTTGTTCATTTCCTAACATATTAGTAGTTGGCATATTTCCTCCAGATATTGACGATCTATATCGTCAAAAGTAGATAGTTCCTTACTGTCGATATCGAGCACGGCAACGACATCGCCATTCCTGGAAAATACAGGTACGACTATCTCTGAGCGCGAGAGACTGCTGCAAGCGATATGGCCTGGGAACTGCTCAACATCAGGCACTACGATTGTTTCACGCTGTTTCCAGGCAGTACCACATACACCTCGTCCGAAACCGATATGCATACAAGCCACAGGGCCTTGGAATGGACCCAGTAACAATTGGTCGTCCTGTACCCGATAGAAGCCTGTCCAGAAGAACCCCATCGTCTCGTGGATGGCAGCACAAACATTAGCCATTACCGCAATGACATCGGTTTCGCCTTCTATCAATGCACGGATTTGTGCCGTGAGCAAACGGTACTTTTCTTTTTTAGCCTCATCAAGGAACAGACGCGAGAACTCGCTTTCGAAATTGGGGGTCAGCACCCCATGCCCCATTGCCTCACGGATTTCCTGCATCGTCCAAAAACGACCACCGTCGAGTTCATTAGTCGAGGGTCGTATATCGCCCTCGTAGGTTGTGCGGTGAACATACACCAGTTCGCGTTCACGCTGACTTTCAAACACATACTTGCCGATAAACATGGGTGTGAAGTCTGTGATACCCAGTTCCTCGCGCACCTCGCGACGCAACGCATCCTCAGGAGTCTCACCATAATCTATATGCCCGCCAACAGCCGTATCCCACCTGCCCGGCTGGATATCTTTCCACTCTGGACGTTTCTGCAGGTACACATCACCCTGAGCATTAAACACATGCAGATGGACTACAGGATGCAGTAGTTTCGACCCGCTATGACACTCGCCACGCGTAGCTTGGCCAATCACCGTTCCCTCTTCATTGACAAGGGGAAATATCTCGTTCTGATTATCTTTCATTATCTATATCTCGTATAATTCCATTCTGTCATTTGTTTCCTTTTGCCTTCTATATAACTAACCGTTATTACAGCTGTTTGTATGGGAGCGCGGGCATCCTCGCCCGCAATGGTGGCGGGCGAGGACGCCCGCGTTCCCATAGTTTGCTGCAAAGGTACGAAAAAAGCAACGAAAAAAGCGAAATTATTTGTCAATTTGATAATAATTTCCTATCTTTCCAAACAAATTGCGACCTACATCCGTACCTTCTGTACGTATCTGTTTGAGAGCAGAGATATATGCAGCGCGATCTTCCAGTTTAATAATCAATAAGGGATGCCCGGCACGAAGCAGAATATAGTTCGAGAGCAGACGTCCCGTTCTGCCGTTACCATCACGGAATGGATGCAGATACTCGTAATACCCATACCACTTAGCAGCAACCACCATGGGGTGCTGACCTTCAACCATCGCTCTTTGTGTCGATTCCAAGCCAACGTATGTTCCGTCGTCAGCCTATTCACCTCCTTCAGCAGAGCCTCGTCAAATGGCAAGTCCAGATGTTTCGCTAAATAGTCAACCCTCGAATAAAAGTAGATAAATATTGTTAAAACAGTAGGGGCTCATTTGCTTTATAATAAGATTATAATTATCTTTGCATAAAGTTTCAAACCTCTTTAAATGAATGCGTTATGATAGTGCCAAATCCTTTTATCACCAATGGATATGTTTCTCCGCACTATTTCTGTGACCGTGCGGAGGAGACAGGACAGTTGACAAGACTGGTAACCAATGGCAACAATGTGGCCCTCATTTCTCCCCGCCGACTTGGCAAGACGGGGCTGATACATCACTGTTTCCAGCAAGAAGAGATCAAGGCTCATTATTATACATTCATCGTAGACATCTATGCCACTAAGAATCTGCAGGAGTTTGTCTATGAACTGGGGAAGGCCGTTCTTGGTGTTCTGAAAACAAGAGGCCGTAAGGCATGGGAAAAGTTCCTGAATACGATAGGCTCACTGCGCAGCAATATCTCGTTTGACATCAACGGCAATCCTGAATGGGGATTAGGTGTAGGCGATATCAAGGTTCCAGAGTTTACGCTTGACGAGATCTTTGCCTATCTGGAACAGGCCGACAAGCCCTGCATTGTGGCTATCGATGAGTTTCAGGTCATAGCCGACTATCCTGACAACAAGGTGGAAGCAGTCTTGCGTACAAGAATTCAGAAGTGTCGGAATGCTTGGTTCATCTACTCAGGTTCTCAGCGACACATAATGTCTGAGATCTTCATCTCTCCATCTCGTCCATTCTATCAAAGTACCAGTCTGATGTCTATCGAGCCTATTGACTGTGAGAAATATATTGAGTTTGCGCAGGGGTTGTTCAGAGAATGCGATAAGGAAATAAAACGAGAGGCCATTGTTGCTGTCTACCAACGCTATGAAGGTGTTACCTGGTATTTACAGTCTGTCCTGAACGCATTGTTTACATTAACGGAGCCAGGTGCGTGGTGTACGGATAATATGATAGAGCCGGCTATCCAGCAGATTATTACTCAGCAGAGTTTTGCATATAAAGCATTGCTCTTCCAGCTGCCTCCAAAGCAGAAGGAAGTTCTGATGGCCATCTGCAAGGAGGGTAAAGCCACAAATCTGACCTCTCGTCCGTTCCTTCAGCGCTATCATCTTACTGCCAGCATGGTTCAGGGTGCTGTTAAAGGCCTTTTGGAAAAAGACTTTATCACTCACGACATGGGTACCTATACACTTTACGACCAATTCTTTGCCCAATGGCTGTTACAACAGTAATCTGTTCCACGCCTGTCACCTCCAGTCATCATCCATCAGACATCTCCCATCATCCATCTTCCATCATTGTGAGACAGGCACCTGTCCCTGATTGTCCCCTTGAATATCCTTCAGAAAGTGAACGGATATGGGGGCGGATTTCGTATCAGTTATTACATCTTGGATAAACAAGCTATCCATTCATCGGCGATAGTTTGGTGGCCTCTTGCTGTTGGATGGGTACCATCCAAAGTCTCATATTTTCTGTCACATTTTGCAAGATCAGCAAGGCCTATGTGACAATTGACCGCCGCACGACGTATAGCATTGTTATATTCATCAATATGGATTCCCTCTAATCTGTCTGGAAAAGACCACTGACTACTCTGCTTTATCATTGTTCTCATTAGAGTTGCACAGATAATCTTAGAATTAGGGTAGAAATAACGTAGGCCTGTAAGCATATGATGATATGCATCTTCAAAATACAGCAGATTGGTTCTGCCATTATTACTATATGGTGCATAACGAATCGGTGTGCCGCATCCAAAATCGTTTAAGCCCAAATAAATCAAAATTAGGTCAGGTGTATAATCTGAAGTTTGCAGATTCATTATCCGTTCACGGCTACAACCTGCAGGAAATTCCAGTCCACTCACTGTGCTACCAGAATAGGAGTTGTTGACACAGAGATAGGCCCAAAGGAACTGATTTACTTTTGCCCACCAAGTATCATAGACACTATATAGACCATTACTAATCTGCATTTCTTGATTATAAAAAACTGCGTATCCCTTAGGGTTAAAACCTTCATAAGTACTTATAGAATCACCTAGTATAGATACATTCATATTCCTTTCTTTTTGCTATCGGGTTATTTATCTACAATCACTTTATAAGCCTTTATTAGCTCAGACTTTGCATCGTATTTCAATATATATGTAGTGCCTTCGTTTATTCCTTTCAATTTTCCTTCATTGTCCGAGATCTTTACTCCATCAGAAAAGACGTAATAGTCACCATCTATACATTCATACGATTCCTCTCCAACCTTCAATGAATATATTTCTGGCTGTACGCGATAGTAAGTAAAGCCACCCATCTGAGTCATGACTTCCAATGCGTTCTCTGTTAGAGTAGATACAAACCATCTATACGTGTGACGATAACCATAACCATTAGACCATAAGTTCAATATAATACCATTAGCCATGTACGTTCCATAAGTCCAAGTGTCAAAACCGTATTCCAAATAGAAATCGTATGCCGTATAAGTTCTGTCTTCGTTAAAAGAAAGCAGCTCACAATAACCATTCTCCCTGTTTTCCCAAAACCATTCACCAACAAGGCTAACTTCTTGTAGTTCGTCGGTCTTCTTAACAAATGTGATACTATCAATCTGTTTTATTGGAATATCATAAACATTTCCATCTTTGTGGTTTATACGCATTATATCTTGCGCATTTGAATTTATGCATATTAAGAAAGCACATAGAGTTAATTGCAGAATGCATGGAAATCTATTCATAATAATATGGAAAATGTTAAAATCCTTCTTCGCTATTACATTCAAGGATATCCTTGCATGCAGGTGATGGGACATAACAGCAATGGGAAATCCTAGGACAACAATAATAAAAAAATCTCCAAGAGTCTATCTTTGCATACAAGTTTTAAAAATAAACATATTGTAACATTGAGTTGGTGTAACAATAGCAGCTTTTGCTTAACTGGGAATATCAATTAAAGCATAAAGCTGCTATGTTTTTTGTAATATCTATCGATTGTTGAATCAACTAACGCCTTAGAAGTAGAAGTTCATTGATACATTTGCACCATAATTACCTGTTCCAATGAAAGTCTCATTTTGGTTTATTCTTGTATAACTTGCATTTGTTTTATCAGGATCATAGTCTTTCGTAGCACCTCTCCAAGTCTTGGCAATGGCAAAATCAAGATTTGCACCAAAAGAGATCTGAGTGGTGATAAAATATTCAACCCCTGCATTTAACATCAAACCGATTTTATTAGTAGGTGCTCCACTGTAAATATAATCACCTTTGGTATCACCATCTGTAGATTCTATATAATCCCATTTATTGGTGTGAACATATACCAAATTCGCACCAAAAATAGGCTGGAGACGTTTACCTGGCTGCAAACGATATTCCAATCCTAATAGAGCTTGAAATGCAGTGGTAGAATTGCGGTTGTAAGAAGTTACATTCTCTAGATCCTTGGAATCTGCATAGTTGTTAGTAACATTATACCTATTATTGAACCCAAAACCAGCAGTCAACGCCAGATTGTCCTCAAAAAAATACTTTCCAGTAATAGTCGTACCACCAAATATGTTGTCACTGTCAAGTCCCTCGAAAGGTGCTACAGAATTATTTTGTGTACCATTGAACATATTTCCTACATAGTTAAGAATGGGATTGGCATTAAAAGTCAAAGCGAAACCGCCTTTCTCAGATCCATACCATTCTTCATCTTGTGCACTCACAGAAACAGCTACCAATAAGACCGTAGCCATAGTCATCAACATTTTCTTCATAATCATACACTTTAATTGTAATTATTAATAATATGTAACTTTAGTTTCGGTCGTAAATTAAGTCTCCAGGAGTTTGACTCAGCATACGAGCCATTACTACTATTACAGTAATAATTGTGGAAACGAAGATTACGGCAGTAGCGATATAAGTTGTAGTATTCCATAGAGAGAGATAGTTGAACCCTTCTTTTTCTATACCCATAACAGGCAGAAGTCCTTGAATACCCCATGTAATAAGAAGAGCCAAAATAACACCAGTACTAACTATAGCTATAAGGATGATGACATAAACCCTGATAAGTTCACTGCTATTCATGCCAAATGCTTTGAATGTACCTAAATTACGTTTTACCTTTTGGAAATATCCTTGTAGCATATTCACCATATACATAATAATACAGATAATAGAAAAGATTACCATTGCAGCAGAAAGAACTTGAGCAATAACAGTTACTGCGTTGAAGTTTTCCATAGATGCCACCTTTGACATCTCAAGTTGAACGGAATATTCTTTTGCAAAACGCTCAAAATCACGGATATGAGATTGATCTTTAAACTCTACTGAAATAAAAGTTCCTTTAGCATAAGAACAATCGGCAACTCGATAATTATGTACTCTTGTAACTAATTCTCCATCAAAACTTGTCTCAATCTTGTTAGAGATACCCTGATATACATCACGTGATAAAGACTCATTGCCAATGGAAATCAAACACATTGTACCCTTTCGCCATGGCCTCATATTTTCTGTCTCATTATCTTCGAACAGTTGTAGACTTTCTTTTAGGCTGTCTGGAACTAAAGCAGAAACTGCCTCTGAGAACCTTTCCAGACCTATTTCATCTGCAACAAAATACCTAAGTTGGTGAAGATATTCCTCATTCTCTGCAAAGTTAAATGGTAATGTTGCCGCATTATTTTCACGCTGCGAATACAAGAAACGCCCAATTACCATGTCAACATTTTCGGGAAGTCTTTTAACCACAGCTAATACTGGCAGTGGAATTCTAACGTATCCCGACTCAGACACCTGAATACCCAAAGTATCTGCACCTTCTGTATACGCCATATGCGAAATATAGCTAGGAAGACTTCCTTCATCATAACCTAGCAATTTTGCTGCCTCAAGACTTAGGATGATTCCTAATGTGTTATTACTAATATATGCAGAATCTATACAGGCATCCCCTACTAAATTTTCCTTGTCCAATATTGCATTTACAATATTGGATTCAAGGTTTTCAAAGGATCTTAAGCTTAGATAATAACTATGATGGCCATCATTAACGCCGTCCATGTTCCAGTTAGTTGTTTGATCCATCTGAACACTGGTGTAGCCAAATGTCTTCATGTTATTTTCATCCTCGAGTGCCTTCTTGAATTTTGAGAATTGTTCGCTGTCTGTACTGTTTTTGATACTTACCCAATTAGTAAATGGGTCCACCATCTTATACCTAAGATATATTCGGCTCCCCTCACTAAATGCGATACTGAGAAATGTTGCAATTAAGACAATTGTCAGAATCCACAGATTGGAGCCTTGTTTTCCCAGCACCTCTTTGGCTTCACGAGCCATCAATAGTTTTAAATACTGCTTCATCTCTTTTACTTTTTGCGAAGATAGTTTTCAAAATCCAAAGGAGTATAAGCCTCATTTCCATTTGTCCATGAGTCTCTTGCGCCATTATGTATATAAACACACGATTCGTCGATAACACCATAAGAGATATCCTCATCATCTTGATGCTGTTTAGGACGCAGACATTTTCTTATCTTAATGATGACATCTGCAAAAGTCACAGCCAGATGCATGTCATGACTCACGATAATAGCACTGGCACCTTCATGTTCTATCAACTTCTTATTCAGAATCTCCATCACCTTTACGGCGTTTTCAGCATCCAAGTTACCCGTTGGCTCATCTCCAAAAAGAACTGTAAAATCAGGCAAGATGGCGCGTGCGAAAGCCAAGCGCTGCTGCTGACCTCCCGACAGTTCCTGTGCCATACGCTTATCATCCACATGTTCCAGTCCCAAATCTTCCAGTACTTTCTTAGTGCGTTGAAAACTTGAGAACTGAGTGAATCCCTGTAGCATTCTAGTAAAAGCAATATTCTCAAATGCCGTAAAATTCTTCATTAGATTCGTGCTTTGAAAGATAAAGCTATAATTCTTCAAGCGGAAGTTAGACAACACTTTGTCGCGCTTCTTCCACATTCCTTTCAAATCCGTTTCCTTTCCATTCGTCTCGAGAAACACAAAACGCGTGGGGTCGCCTGGCACGATGGTATTATTCATCATACCCAGCGTTTCAAGGATTGTACTCTTGCCAATACCAGATTCTCCCACAATGAATATTTTCTTGCCACGTGGGATAGTCAGATGCTCAATTTCAAGCACCACTCGCGACTGTCCCTCCCGATAGTGTTTATCGTAGGAACAGCGCAAGCGTTCTATTTCAAATAGTTTCTCCATTTATGATATTATCTTATTTATGGCAAATCCTCAACAGGAATCCAATACCATGTTTCACCGTTAATTTGAACAGAATAATCATATCCATTCTTAATCCTATCTAATTTGGCAAATTTGAATTGGAAGTCTTTTATAATTGAACTGAATTCTTCATCATCTACTAACTGGTTATCCTGAATCTCCTCCAATGTTTTACCGTTAAGTAACTCTGGCTTAACATCCAGCCCAGCAACAAGGCTCATTATCCGTTTCGAATCCATAGACATTAACTGCCTTTCAGAGATGTCACCATACATATCTTTGACTAGTACCTTCATTGCATCGATGTATAGTCTACGGTCTTCACTGCCTTCAAATGCCGCACGCACAACAGGTTCTAGCTTGCACATCATATCATTAAATTCTGTTTTAGAGATAAAAACCACTGGTTTCCAATAGTCCAATCCAGTTTGGGGATCTTTCTTATCTGCAAAACCTTGGAAAGCTATTTGATTATGACTGTTCTTTAGAGCATCAGTTTGTGACGGTGAGAAATACTTTTCAAGTAGGTTCTTTTCTATTGAAAATTGATCGTCAGTATTCACAAAAGAAATAATCGAGTATTGTGTATTGTCATTGGGATTATCACCTAATAATATACATCTCATACTACTAGGACTAATACGATATCTCCATTTTTTTTCTTTTGAGTTATTACTTGTTTGCCCAAATTCGAAAAAAGCCATTGCTTTTCCATCTTTATAAATATAAGCATTCCTGCCCTTAAGTTTTTCAATTGCTTCAAGATCCCAATTTGGTTCAAGGCAAATGCGACTATTCCATTGAGCAAAAGAGTTTTTATTAACCCAACCATACAGGGATTGGGATTTGTTCCCTAAAAGAGTATTACATTTAGACAATAACACTAATCCACTTTCTGAATCTTCCTTCATGAGGAAATAAAAATCCATACCAGCTTTCAATTTCTGTGGATTATCTTTTTTTTTAGGGTTGCCAAAGACTTTTCCTGTAACATTTTCCATTCCCATGTTTTTTGCGTCCCTATGCATTTCCATATTTACCAATGGAAGCACTTTATGATAGATTCCCCTGTCATCAGTTGGGCAGCTACTCCACAAAAGGAGATTTTGCATTGGAATCCATCCTTTACTCTTGGCTTCATTAGATATCTTAGGATAAATAGCCGCAGTATACGGTTCCACGTAAACTAAAGCATATCCATCTTGTATTCGAGCAATTCTAACTTTTTCGCTTAAAGTAAGTTCGTCATACTTATCTGCCTCTAATGAAGGGCTTTTATAAGTTGTATTGTGATTACGGTCACTATAAACGCTCCAATAATGATTTGTCGTTTTGTCTTGTCCCCAGTTAGGACTCTCTAGTAAAAGCTGTATATTTCTCTCTTTTAACAAATACGAATCCAATAATTGTGGTAACGCTATTGAACAATGGCCAGGTAGTTCTGTTTGGGCAGGAACGCCCAAAGCAGAACTAACTAGTAATATAACAGATATAATTTTTTCTTTCATACTCATTAGGGTAAATCTTGAACTGGAATCCAATACCATGTATCTCCTATTATTTTAATAGAATACTTATATCCATTTTTTATTCGGTCCAGTTTGTTATATTTATTTTGGAAATTAGATATTAATGTAGCAAATTCTTCTTGACTGACCACTTTGTTATCTTGGATTTGTTCAAGTGTTCTCCCATTAAGAGCTTCCGATTTAACATTCAATCCTGCAACAAGGGCCATCACTTTTTTTGTGTCCATCGACATTAATTCCTTTTCATTGACATTCCCATATAAAGTTCTGATTAATTCTTTCATAGCTTCAATATACGGTTTACGATCTTCGCTACCTTCCTCAGCAGCAGCCATCACTGGCTGCAACTTGTTCATCATATCGTTATATTCTGCATTAGAAATATAAATTACGGGTTGCCAATAATCATACCCACTTGCCTTATCTTTTTTGGGTGTGTATCCTTCCTTTGCTGTAATTAAACCGTCTGCAATCCATTTCTTTATAACATCCTCACCATAGTACTTATTCCAAAGAATAAGGTTGGCTTCTGCTGAAGCTTTTCTAACTGAATCATTTATGAATACATCAATATCGTTTATATAAATCGAAGCGACACGAGCTTCTATACAGGTATTAAACTGGATATAACTGGATCTGATAATATCATATAGTTTAGCTAACTCCATTTTTTCTCCGCTTTTGGGACGACGAGTATTTCCTATAAAGAACTGCTGCTCTATCGGCACATTCGTTCTAAATTCGAAACCATCTACTTTTGGTTCCCAATTAATTTTAATTGCCTTAGATTTTTTCAGCTGGTATTGGGCTTCTACAATATTTTTCACCAAATCGTTGGTGTTCTGTCGGAACAATTTGTAAGGGGTATCATTAGGATTGTAGACCTGAAAAGCAGATACTTGCATATTTACATCAACAGCCTTCTTCACCAATTCATCTACACTTAGACACTTTGTATCGTTCGGATCATTTCCACAATCACCAATAATAAACATCATATTACTATTAAGTGGATTATATCCCATTTTTTTATAATCCAATGCAACTTCAACCCCTTTGAATAATGCCTCTGTAGCTGATTTTGCAACACTTTTTGTACCGCCATGACCCGCTGTCGTTAAAAATTTTGCGAGTTCTGCACTATTCGGTGCCTTCATGGGCAAAAACTCTGTACACAGATTTCCATCTGGATAGTCACGATACAAAACTACACCAACCTTTACGACATTACCAGTCTCTTTACTGAAATATGAATTTGCTTCCTGAACAATTTTTTGTACTGTAGGATAGAATTCCTTCATGGAAGATGTAGCATCAATAACCATGATTAGATTAATGGTCCGGATCAGATTAGCAGCCTTTTCTTTCCTCTGAATTTCAGATTTGTCATCGTCATGTTTTAATCGTTGAATATGCCCATTAACACTTCCTGGAGCAACAAAAGCTGTCACTTTATAAACATCATCATTTGGAGAATCATTATCCAAAATTGGATAGCGCATTTCATCAGGATACATTCGATATTTTGTAACCTCTTGCCCCAAAGTATTTTCTCTTCCCATTGGCATAGATGCGCATTGTTCCGCAAGATCACTTTTGAAATAAACAGGTACTCTTTGGTTTTTAAATTTCTCTGCGACCTCTTCTGTCCAGTTTGGCTCAAGGCAAGAACGTTGATTCCACGAAACATAAGATGCTTTATCTACCCAACCATAGAGAACCCGAGAAGTTTTTCCTGTTAGAATATTACGCTGCGACAATAAAACCATTCCACTTTCTTTGTCCTCCTTCATTACAAAATAGAACTCCATACTTGCCTTTAACTTCTTGGGATTAGATTTTGCTATAGGATTGTCAAACACTTTTCCCATATCTTTCTCGGTTCCTTTACTTTTGGCTTTTACGTATTCATCTACATTAACCAAAGGAAGAGCTTTATGATAGATACCTTTTTCATCAGCAGGGCAACTACTCCACAATAGAAGACGATTCATTGGCACCCAGCCTTTACTAATTGGATTATTTATTTTGGGAAAAATAGCTGCAGTATATTGCTCTACATAAACCAGTGCATATCCATTTTGTATTTTTGCAATTCGAAGTTCATCATTCAAATTCAGAGTAGCAAAACGTTCAGACTTATTGCTGGGAGATTTATAGGTCACGTTATTGGCTCGGTCACTATAAACCTTCCAATATGAATTTGTTTTGTTGCTTTGCCCCCAATCAGGACTTTTAAGGAACTCTTGAATATCCTTGTCTTTCAGCAAATCTGGTTCAAGCAATTTCGGCAAGGCTGCCTCACATTTACCTGGTAAATCAGTCTGGGCATAAGCACATATAACACATAGTGCTAATCCTGCAATAATAAGAATTTTTTTCATTATCTACAAGTATTAATATTTCTGTAATTTTACCTTTTCATTAATGCCATCTATGTTATTCTCACCGAACGGCATACCCACAGGGTATTTTAGTTTATCATCAGATTTCGGCACGAATACGCGGAATTGTATTTTGTTTCTTGGCATAGTTGATATACCCAATATTGAATAGACATGTGCTATAACACTATTGTTGAAGCCTAACCTCCAGAACCTGCTTCCTGCGTAAAAATCAATCTCAGCTTTTTGATACTTCATCTTGCCATTCTCGTCAATAAAGTTTGAGGCATCTATAATACTTCTTATGTTTCTGACATCTGCTTGTGCATTTACTGGAAGTGATTTTGTATCTTGAATCACTGCAATAATAGAATTAAAGGCATCTTCTGTGTCTTGTTGTTTACCTGTGGGGTCTATAAGATTAGTATAAGAACAAATACCATATTCTTGATCTTGGTCGCCCGTAGAAAGATAAACGATTAATGCGTCACCAGTTTCATTAGCATCTTTGCGTAATTCTTTTAATTTTTCGCAAAGGATGTTCTTGTGATTTCCAACCTCATGTTCTATGTATATAAAGTGATAATACTCTTGAGCATTTACATCACTATTTATTGAGAATATAAACACAATAATAAGAAACAACAATTTATTCCATTTCATAATTCCACGTATTAATATTTAATAAACAGGTTCTATCTTTGCTACAGTAACACGTCCTTGTGAGTTATACTGTAATTCTATCACTCTTGCACTTTTCCATTTACCATATGTATATATCATGTCTCTGACGTCCTGAATATCGGACACATTAAAATCGCCTTCTAATGAGACGGCATTGGAAATTTCCAACCTAAAATCTTTTGTAACAAATGATTTTCTTCCTCCATTAAGCGTCCTGTCCGTTCTGTCAAGCATCCTGTTTTGGAAATCTGATTCTGATATCAGTTTTTGGGGTTCATTTACAAAAGTCTTAGCCCTAACACGAACATATGGGACAATGCTTTTACCCGTCACATCACTTACTAGACATAGTCTGTATTCTCCTTCAGGCACATTGATAAAAGATCCTTGTTTTGATCTTTGTACAATTCCTTCATTACTCCACAATTCATAATGATAAGGATCACCAACTTCTCCACTAAACGATGCCCTAAATGAGTAATTGTTATCATCGTTTACTATTGGAGTAGATACCTTTAGCACTATCTCTTTGGGCATCTCAACAATAGTGTCTCTTTCTCCTTCCGTATCGATAACAAACGTATCTGTCTCCTCTTCAGGATTAGGACCAGAAATAGAATCTTCAGATATAGGGGGTTCATTAACTCGGCCTTTAATGATATCCTTAGTAATAAAAAATGAAAGAATTGCAGTAAATAAGAAAACTGCTATTATACCTATTCTCTTTAACATACATCTAACAATTATCTTGAAATTTATTTAATTATCGAAATTAGGTCGAGATGCCTCTTCTATTTTTAGCGTAATAGATGAGATATGCTTAGTGTCATCATAATCCAGCGTGGCAACTTCTACAGAAGCCCACTTTCCAAATTCAAGAAGCTCAAAGACATCTCCAAGATTATCTGGTGCATCATATTCAGCACCTTTCGGGAAATTACTATATTTTATCTTACAAACAGGAGAAATGAACTTGTTGTCATGCCCTAACAGAGAAGGATCTTGTTTGTTGATTAAATCTTGCAATTCCATTTTTGAAAGTCTATTAGATATACTTTCTATTTTTACAAAGCCCGTAATTTCTGTTTTCTCACTAAGAGGAGAATCTGATGAAGAGTTTACTATACAGGCATCATATTTCCCATCATTTTTGCTATAAGGTACATTTGTAAAAACACCATTTTCACTTTTTGCAATTACCTCATTTGTTACTTTATCGGTAATAACTACGCAATAGTTACTTTCGGGTGCATGGTCAATCTTAACTAAAAAGTTGTAATTACCAGAATCATCAACTTCCAGATTCTCTACTCCCTTTATTGTAGGAGGTATTTTTATTCCCAAATCTTCTATTTCTTGTTCTGTCTTTTTCTTCTTAGGGTCATCAACGACAGTCGTGTCATTATCATTATTATCATCTGGGTTGGGGGGGGTAGGCCCATTAATCTTTGACAATAATAACATCATTAATACTATACAAATCGCAATTCCTATGTATTTATAGGGAATATGCATTTTATCATAGTCAACATTATCACTTCCACAATTTGGACACCTAACTTGTCCATTTTCTTCTGACGAAAATGATGTGCCGCAGTCCTTACATTTAAATTTTCTTATCATATCTTATAACTTAAATTGCAAACCAATTTTTAATTTCCATGAATTACGAGATACCTTTTTTGAATTTTCAAGAAGGTCATGAACATGTTCTGTACTATTGCTATTTGCATATTCATTATAAATGATATTTCCATTATAATTACCAGCATTATTGTTCGCTGAGACAGTAATCATGTCGTTAAGTCCTTTTTGATATCCAATACCAAGGTTTAAAGCTATTGGTGTACTAGGAATATTTACCCTAAGACCTGCTCCAATTAGGAAATCAGGAGAAAAGCTATTGATTGTTATTCTCTCAGAGCCGCAAAGATTATCTTTTTTCAATTCTATATTATTAACAAAGCCATTATACCCCCAATGATAGTCAAGAAGCATATCATCGTATTGTGGATATATACCATAAACATTAGATGCTTTTGCATCAAAATCTGATATTTCTCTTGATGAATTGATATTAAGCGACAATCCTAAGTCAAGGTATAAAGAAACCCATTGGCTAAATCGAAAATCAATATCTGCATATAATGGAAATGAATATTCTTTTATCTTTGTAGTTTGGCTAATCTCCAAATCAGTGTAGTAACGATTGTATGTATCGCCATCGATATCCTGATCAGTAGAAAACGAATATAGATTATTCCCATACAAAAGATCCAAACTGTAATTTGAAATTCCAGCTCCCAAGAACAGACCAAATTTTATCATTCCTTTAGAGGGGAATATATATCCAGCATCTATCCCAAAACTACTTGTTTTTGAATCAATACTTTTATAAAAAGATTCGTTCCCTATAGACAGTGCTTTACCAACTCCTATATCATAATGGGGAGTTATCCTCCAATGATGTTGCTTGTAAGAAATAGTCATCAAATGGCATTCTGGCTTATAATTACATTTAAATGTTACATCCTGATCAGGAAATAAAAACTGATCCTTTTCATAACCGGATAACAATAGCATCTGACCAAAACTATTATATTTCACTTTTTCGCGCTGTCCGTCTCTATGTATATAGATAAGTCGATTATCCATTACATCTGTAGAATCCAAGAAACAATAGTCTTCTGGTAAATGATTTTTGCTATCTATTTTACCACTTATTGACTCGATTCTGCATTCTTCTTTATCATCGTCATAAACAAGGACCATAGTTTCCCGATACATTTTTCCATAAAAGGACTGTGTGTTAAAATGGATGCCACATGGATTTTGATAACTTAAGCTCTTGTCAAACGAAAACTGAACTTTCCATTTACCATTTTCATTCCATATCCTATCTTTATTAAGATTGCATATTTTTATTATTGGAGATACTAGATTGTTTTTTTGTTCTTTCAAATATTCAGAAACGCTTATATCTTTCTTTCCTGTAATTCCAAGCAAATCGTTGTACACTGGTACCGAGTTATCAACGAACAAATCCAGAAAGTAGCCCCTTGTCTCTTCATCGGAAATGGTAACACATGATTTATACATTTCAATGTTATCTAATGCCTTTTCTACTATTCTACGTTCCAACTGGTTATGTGCCTGTTGGGAAAATGCGAAAGTCGAAAATAGCAAAAAGAACAAAAACAAACAAATTGTATATATCTTTCTCATAAAAAGTCCTCCCTCTTATTTCATAATAACTTTACGAACTGTTCCATCAGCCATGCGAACAATGTTCAGCCCACGCTGCAATTTACCACGAACAGTACCACTTATACCATAAGCATCTTGGATACTCTGTGAAGAAACATCTGCATTTTGAATATCTGTGGTGTCCCCACCACGAGTTATTCCCGAATATGTATTCCTTCCAGAATAGTCACTGCCATCCCAATTCTCATCAACTTCATCAATGAAGCGCAAACCACTTGTTATCCATGTACCATCGCTATAATGCCACATTGAAAATACACAAAGATTGTTTCTGTCATTCCATAAGTCTTCTGGTATTTGCGCAGAGAAACGGGTTTTACCAGGACCTTCTTGCTTCATTGGCTCACCAATGAGTTTCACAGCACCGGTAGACTCTCGATGGGCAAAGCACAAGTAATAGTCATTATCCTGTAGTTGCTGATCTACAATAGCCATCGTAGCAATGAGTGTCCGAGAAACTCCACTGCCTTTAAAGGCCAGTTTTGTCGGAGTCTTTGGCATACGATAGACTGTGTATGATTTTTGCATCGAGTTTTCTTCCCACGGTAGTCCATTCTGACCCATATTGGTAATAGTCAGCGATATCGTTCTGGATTCCGTTTTCATTGCTTCATCATCGGTCTGTATATTGGGAATCGAAAGCAATGTTTGGTGGCTATCCGTATTAGTGCCATTCCATGTGTATATCCATTTATTTTTATATCCATACTTTGCTTGAGGTACCTCTAACTTGAGTTCTCTGCCTTCACGAATGCGGTTGTCAATAATAGCTCCATTTTCTGTATCTGTTATCTTGATTATTGATGCATCTGAACCAGCAGTATAGTTCTCTGCCTTTCTCCATATAGTTAAAGAGAGACTGGCATCGTCTTGAAACAGCAAAGCATTTCCTTCATCCAATCCTGGTATTCTATTTTCCACATGGAGCTTATAAGTTTGAGTCTCACTTCCGCCATCACCATAGAACTTGGCAAGAAACTCATCAGATCCTTTTGTAGAAATAACCTGATCGTTATCATCACGTCTCCATGAGTATTTCCATCCTTCTGGATAACCATACTGGGTCATAGCACTTAGGTTAAAAGTGTGTCCCTCATAGATATTATTATTATCATTATCTTGTGTGATCAGTCCAATGCCATCTAATTTTGCACGATGCCAAGCTGTAAAAGAATGTGTGAGTGTGATGCCTCCCCATACTTTTCCTTTGTACATATTTGAAGCTTTAACGTAAAGTGTCATTGGCACTTGAGCAAAATCTCCTCCGTCAGGAACAATGAAAGTATTGTCATCTTTCTTGTCAGAATGAAGTATGTCGTTGTTTAATGACCATTCTATCGTCCATTCGCTTGGCATAGTATAAACCGTATCAACAATTTGATTTACTTCTGAACCATAATAATAATTTGCGAGTAGTTCCTTCTTAAATAGCATTTTTGGATGTGGGTATACTGTTGCCTTGAAGGTTCCATTGTCTAAAAAAGAAACATTCTGCACCTGTCCACCCTCAATTGTGCTTTTGGCTTCTGGAATAGTATTCTTACCAGCAAAATTAAATACAGAAGAAACTGGCTTGTCTGTTTCGTTCCTGTAATATATAGTATATTTTCCACCTTCATTCTCTAATGATGTTCCATATTCTCCACCTTCTTTAGATTCTATATAGAAATAAAAGCCATCAGCATAGCCCCCTTCGGGTTTTATAACAACATTTGCGTGTTGACCGTCACAAGTTAAGATGTCTGTTAAGCCTTTGTCTTCCTCATTATCAACTGTTGCCTTAGGCAGAGAAACAACTTTGATAATATGCGTAAGAGTCTTTTTGACATATGTCTTTTCAAGATTTCCTCTTCTACAAGTCACACTAACCTTAAGTGTATTATCGCCGATTGGAAGTTTTTCCATAGGAATTTCCGCCTCACGTCCTGTAGAAAAAGTCTCTTCATTTGCAATGCACCATTCATATCCCCAGTTCAGGTCATCTTGATTGTTCTCTAAATCAACAGAGACCTTTGTTCCTGTTGAAGGTGCGAAAAGATAACTAGCCTCATCTGCTTTGATATGACGAAATTTCACATCGGGTAATGGTCTCACACTAATCTCATAAGTAAGAGTCTGCTCATCATATATCTCTTTATTAATATAGTTTCTAATAACGACAGAGTTTGTCAGTGCATTCTGTGCAACAAACGAAGAATCTTTAGATTTCCATTCGTTAATGAGATTGTTTGCTTTCTCATAACCATATTCAGTTTTATAAGAAAGGCTCACCTTATCAGTAGCCATTACAGTATGACTAATGGTTGATCCTTGATTATTATGGGTATCATTAGGATTATCATTGACAATAATTTCTGGTGTATATACAGGCAGGTGATAGACTGTCAGTTTGGTAGCAGGCAAGACACCCTCTTTCCAGATTTTGTCGCCAAAGGCATACTTATAGTTTAAAATATAGTTCTCTTCTTTTGACAGTTCAGTTCCAATATCTTCTGCCTTAACGATTTTTCTCTTGTTGTTGACTATAGAGCCATTTATTGAATATTCTGATGTAAAATCCGAAGAAGCAAAATCATCAATCTTTAGAACAATCTCCCTACCAACAAATGTCTTGTCACTATTCAGTGAAAGGACAGGGTTTCTTGGAAGTGACCATACATGTACCACTTCAGGTACTTCCTTAAAAGTTCCATTATCTGACAAACAGAGTCCAAAAGTGTTGTCTTTATCTATTGTCATTTGATCAACAGATATATTAATAGTTGTTGAAACGCTCCAAGTCGTATCTTTCTTCTCGTCTGCCGATTTAAAGATAGGAGCAATATCAGTTGCTGTCGCATTTGCGCCATTCAACTGATACCAGATCTGTGCTGGCTGAATTGAATCCTCATTTTCAGCTGCAGGTCTTATTTTCTTCATGTCAAACTGAAAAACCACTTTTCCTTCATTCCAATTTTCCGGAATATTGAAAGAATTGTTGTCTATAACAATTTTATCGTCATCACTATTGTCGCTTTCAAGCGATATTTTCAGATTGTCAATTGACCATAAAGGATTATCACCTTGGGCACAGACAGCCACACAAGATAATAAACAAACTATTAATAAATACCACTTTTGTTTCATCATATCAATAATTTATCGTCTTACCATCAAGATTACATATATATTGCCAATAACACACCAGCAGCAATACCACCAGTTATGCCGAGGAGAATTATCCATAGAGGCAAAGTCTTGCTTTCTTGCACCTCTTCATTATAGATTTCATTTGAATCAAAGGCAATTCTCTCCTGTTGATTGTCAGATTGTAGCTGTTGCTCAGAATCGTTAGGACGTTGCTCAGAACCCATTGGCTGTTGGAGATGAGCTGGTGTTGGTTGAGGCTCAGATTCCTGATTAGTTTCCTGACTCATAGGAATTAGTTTTTCGGGATGCTTAAGTGCATCGCAAGCTATTTCGTAAAGTTTTGAGGCAAAGGGACGTTTAGCAGGATCCTCATCCATGCACGAACGAATGGTATCGTTAAGTAGATTGGAGAACTGATCGGGTATATCCGGAACTTCTGCACCTTTTTTCTGAATGAGCCCTCCAGTATGTCCAAAAGGCAATTCACCTGTAAGCATTTCGAATACAGTGGCTCCTAGACTCCATATATCATTAGCAAATATTGGCAGGTTCTTTCTCGAGAACTTATTGGGCGGCATATAAGCAATCGTTCCTGCAGAGCCAAAGATATTTTCATCAAAGTTGAGTCGACTCTGAGTAGCTACTTTTAAACGGGTACTTACACCGAAGTCTGTCAACATATATGTTCCATCATCCCATATCAATATATTATCAGGTTTAATGTCCTGATGAATAATGGCTGGGGTGCGAGTGTGAAGATACTCCAATGCACTAGAAATGTCGCGAAGTAGTTTCCAGGCCTCCTCTTCACTCATTTTCTTTTTCATGTTATTAATGCTCCCTCTCTCACAATATGCAAGAACAAGATAGGGTTCGTCATTACAGACCGCAAAGAACTGAGGTTTAAGCAAGTTCCTATGAGAAATGTTTACCATAAGCGCATACTCATGTTTTAACATTTCTACGCCATCGTTATCAACATTTGCTCCTGGCTTATAGATTTTCAACGCAAGCGTCACCCCCGTACTCTCATCGGTCACCTTCCATACATCCGAGAATCCTCCACCCCCAAGGCGTTTCTCTTTTCTATATCTTCCGTCAAATAAATCCTTTTCCATTCCGTTATGGTTTGTAACAATGAGGGCAAGTGACAAGACCCACCCTCATCCTTTCTTAGAAACAAATTAATTAGTTATCTCTATAACCACCCTGGCCATCACAACTCTGGCAACGTCCTGTTCCCTTACAAGCACGGCATTTACCATTGTCTATTTTTCCAGTCCCATTACACTTCACACAACTTCCTTTTCCATTACAAGTGCTGCAGTTGTGCCATTCACCTGTGGGGGTTGTTGTCTCTTCATAGGTTTTTGTAAACCTGCTAACACTACGCTGACTAACACATGATACAAATGCCAGCGACATTATGGCAACAAGAGCCATAGTAACTACCTTGATTTTCATATTCTTATCTTTAATTGTTATTTTATCACAATTGATTCTTGCATCTGCGAATCAACGATTTCTTTTTCCACGATACCGATACTATCTATTTTTGTCATATCGGATTGTGCTTTCACTTCTGTTTTAGTAGCCCGATGACTTATATTTTCTTTATTGTTATTCACAAGGAATTTGGTAATAAAGAAAGCCACTGCTATCAAAGCAATCAGGCCTATGCCCCATAAGGCCACATTTGTTTTACTTTTACGCTGTCTGAAGATTGTTGGCTGACGAGCCTGACTATTGCGAAGAGTTTTCATCTGGGAGAAAGCCTTATCACTAGGCTTAATCCCTTCTGGCAGTTCAGAGACATTTTTACCAAGTACTATTTCGCCAGTTATCTCAATATTACATAGAGCTACTGTCACATTATCATGTCCTCCTTCGTTAAGGGCTGCTGAAATAAGTTCATTCTTACACTCAACGAGTTCATCACGATATTTGATTAGTAAATCTAATATTTGACAATCATGGCATAGACCAGAAAGACCATCACTACAGAGCAGCAAAGTGTCTCCATCGTGCAACTGATAAATGCGAGTATCAGGAATAGCTCTATTCTCACTGTCGCCTAAGCAACGTGTAATTACATTAGAAAGAGGATGGTCTGCAGCAAACTCTGGTTCCAGTTCGCCTCTGTCAACAAGTTCTTGTACATAACTATGGTCTTTAGTAAGTCTCATTAGCCCCCGTTCCCTGTTGAGCATATAGCAACGACTGTCTCCACACCAACAAACATACACCCTACTACCCAATACCCATGCCATAACAATAGTAGTACCCATACCTCTGGTGGAACGGTCTTTCTTACTACGGTTATAGATACGAGCATCGGCAGCTTTGACAACTTCTTTCATAAATTCCTGAATGGAAATATCATTTTCCACTACTTCTGCCAGTCGATCAGGAACAAACGACTGCTGGATGGTTTCCACCGCTATGGCCGATGCCACCTCACCGGCGTTAGCGCCGCCCATACCATCGGCCACTACGAGCAGTGCGCCAAAACGCCCCAAGCTGACATAAGGTGTGCCAGCTTGAGGTATGCGCCAGTCTGATGTCTCCAGATTGGGGCAGACCACGAAATTGTCTTCGTTGTTTTTGCGAACGAGTCCAACATTCGTACCTGCTGCAATCATATATTTTACTTCAGACATTACATTTCTGATTATTAATTACACATATAAATAGGGACTAAACGGTCTTCACCGAACAGTGAACCAACCATAACACCAATTACATAGAACTTGCCTTTATCATCCTTTACGAATGCAGGTGATCCCAGATATCCGCTATTGGAATTTGCATCCTGAAGAACGATAGTACCATTTCTATTATCAGCCCTTGAAGTCTTTGAACTGAAATAAGAGATATTGTCCTTCAAATTGTGTATATTGGTATGATTCTTAAAGCCAGCAATAGTAATCTCCGAACCACCTTCTATGCTCTGTGACATACCTGCATGGTATGGAATACCAGCTCCACCAACACCTGGCAGCAATGCGTAACTATACGATTTCTTTGAGAACACAGCGAACTCGGCTTTTCTTGTTTCATATACATTTACAGCGATACCATTATCTTTCAGACGTACACGCACATCACGGCTAATATCAATAGTAAGTGTTTCTGTATCGCCAGTGCGATTTATCTTGAAGTCTTTGTTGCTGAAATGCAACTTATGTCCTGTACCCTCTGTACTATAAGCATCGTACTCTATTACCACATCGCATCCCAAAGCTACATATTCTGCCATCAGAGTGCGCCATGGGCCTTTCAACGTACCTTCATATACCCATGGTTCTATATTCTGTCGTGCTGTGACAAAGGTACCGTTACTCAAAACAAAACCAGTACCACAAATCACATCGCTCACAGCAATACCTGGATCAAATGCATGTCCATCACGCTCTATCGTTATCTTTGAAATCTTCAGAGTATAAATTTGATCGTAATAGTCACGAATTGTAGCATTGGCATCCTTATGATCTATCGTTTCATCCATAACATCAAGTTTCGATTTTTCCTCTTTCTCATCTATAGGATCAATCACATCTGATTCGTTAATCACGGATTTTGCCTCCTCCACAATTTTTTGAGCTTCCTCAGGATCTTTCTTTTCTACTTCTTTAACGATAGTACGCCAATTCGTAACAACCTGAGCTTTCTTATTTTTCAGCTCCGCGATTTGCTGTTCCAATTCTGGTGTCTTTTCAGCAATTGCTTCCCACTCAGCGATTTGTTCGTCATAGCTGTTTATCTGCTTCTGCAATGCCAAAGCTTGTTCCTTCTGCTCACGCAAGTCATTGTTTAGCATAAATGTCCAAATACCAAAACCTATAAGAGCAATAAAAGCTACTGCCAGCAATGCTGAAAGGATTGTTATTGCCACACGATAAGGAGCTAATGCCTGCTTACGGAACAGATTCATGCGCTCTGTAAGCTTAATACTTGAAGTGAGTGCCTTCTTACCCTGAGGAACAATAAAGCCTAATCGTGGACCATTTGCAGAAAGCTGGATCTCATCACCAGACTGAAGATAATAATGTCCCTGAATAGGGCGTCCGTTTACAAAAGTGGGGTTTGACTGTGACAAATGTATCAGCTGCCAATTTTGACCTTCACGCACAATAGCTGCATGTTTGCGACTTACAGTTTCTGCATCAAAGCGTACTTGGCACGATGGATCACGTCCTAATTCAATTTGATCAATAATAATTTTCTGAGATTCACCAGCTTGATGGTACTGTGACGAGGTTTTGTGCTCCAGAATGTAGTAAGTACGCCCAGAGCCGTTAAAAATAGCACCAACGCCAGCTCCTACAGAGCCTGCAATAGTACGCTTGTAATTGTTAGTTGTTTCATTAGCCATAATACTTATTATTTAAGTTAGACATATAATAAAGATTAATAATTCTCGAATCGTAAAGTAACATCACCCATGGCAATAATATCGCCAGGCTTCAGGTAATAGCCCTTTTGGGATACCGGGATGGAGTTGACATATGTACCATTCTTGGATAGTTTCCATCCTTCTTGCGGGCTAAACCATTGGCCGTCTTGTACCAACCATTGGCCTCCATCGGCACTGGCTTCAATAGTGCAATGATGACGAGAGATGAAGTCACTATAAACCGAACGGATAAATACATTGTTACTCGGATGTCTGCCTACTGTTATTATGCGGCGGCGAGTTGTTTTTACCATCTTTGTCAGGTCAAAAACATGTCCATGCTCTTCTCCTTGCATAATGCGTAAAGCATATCCATGCGTTATCTGCTTTGGGATATAGACTGGGGTCAACCGCATTGGTGACTGAGGAGCCATGTTTATCACATCATTACCAGCGCGCTTTTGAACAGACAGCTGTGGTACCAAACTAATTACCTGACTTACATTTTGCAAGCGTTTTCTAAAATCCGGTATCAGACAGCCCTCTATCATGTTCATCCATTGTTGTCCATTCGGTGCTGCTACAAGGGTTTGACGATCCCATTTTCCTTTTTCACCACGGGTAGTATATGCAGCCAAATCGTTATGACTATCCAACTTACCAAAAGGTAACTTTCCTGTGATGAGCTGATAGGCCAATACACCAAACGAGAAAATGTCTGTTGTGAACTTTACAGTAGCACCTCCACGTATAAGTTTTACCTGTTCAGGAGGCATATATGCCCATGTCCCAAACATTTGGTTTGGCTTTCCAAATATATTTAAGTGTGTCTGACGGTGATTGCAGTCGCCAGCAATTCCGAAATCCGTGAGAGCTGCCACACCTCCTTGTTTAAACAGCACATTCTCAGGCTTTAAATCACGATGCACTTTTCCGTTACTATGTAGGGCATGTAATCCATTGAGAATGTCGATACACATCTGCGGAGCACGAGCACCCGGGTTTCCTAAATAGGGCTGCATGTCACCACCAGGACAAAATTCCATTAATATATATGGATTGCCTCCAACGGTACCAGTTGACAATGAATGTACAAGGTTCGGACAATCTATTTGACCGGTTTTAAACTCTGTATCAAAACGTCCTACAAGTTCATTTCTTGCATCGGATTGTACATCCCACAAGCGAAGTAATTTCAAGGCATACTGAGTTCCTTTTGAGTCTGTCACCAAATAGACAACTCCAAAAGAACCCTCTCCTAAAGTTTTCTTAACGGTAAAGCGACCGTCAATCAAACTGCCTGACTGGAACTCACACCGATCTGGTACTATTTTCTCGCTGGACATAAGTGATACTCTTATTTAGATTCCTCAATGCCAAAGATGAACCTTCTGTCGCCTAACATAATGACATCTCCCGCCTTTATCTGGATTCGGCGATTAACAGCTATAAAGGTCGTGCCGTACTCGCTACGGTTCTCGATAAACCAGTTACCATTCTCATATATCAGTTCTGCTTGTTGCTTCGAGGTGATGGTAGGATTATTTGAATCTGTATTTGCTCGATTCAAAATGATATTACGGCCTTCATATTGATTGGTTATGGCCTCAATTTCTTCATCGTCATCTGGTACTAAAGACAGATAGCATTGTAAATTCAGCGCTTCAGGTTGTTGCTTCTCTGGCTGAGGCTCTGAAGGTTCATCCCTCTTTTCGGAATTCTTCCTCTTCTTTCTAAATGGTATAGTTCTTTGAATTACCTCAGTAGCACAGTAAGGGCAGAATTTGAATTCTGCTGATATTTGTTTCTTACAATGATCGCACTCTATCATAAACACCCCTTCATTAGAAATCGGAGAGGGTTCTTTTGATATGTTGACAGTCTCAGTCAATCGGGCATTTTGTTCACTTGATGCAGCCTCTCTCATTTCTTGTGAAGGTGATGGATTCTCATCTTCCTCTTCTTCAAGACCTGTGAAATCTGCCATACAGTTAGGACAGCTTGTTAAACTGTCACTACTAAGTGGATAATGACAATTAGGACACTCTAACTTTCCATTGACAGATACTGGTGTGAAATGTTGGTGAGAACCTGCGTCATCATTCTCATCTCTATCAAAATATGACTCATCATTGTTTAATTCAGCTACAGTTGCAACTCCATTCCATTGATTAACATTTCCTTGGGCAATTGTTGCTTTCATGTCATCTGATTGCAATCCAGACATTCCCTGTACTACTGTTTTCTTCAGGTTTGAATCTTGAACAGCGGGAGTCTGACTAGTTCCAAAGCTTCCTGTTTGGACAATCGTTTGCTTCAGTTGAGGATCTTGAATCTGCTGACCAGCTGCTGCACCATAATTGACTTCTGCCAATTCTGCATTTTGTAACTTTGCGCCACATTTCACACAATTACCTCCAGCAATGTTTTCAACTCCATCATATCCACAATCAGTACATCTCATAATGATTCAAGGCATTCGCCATAATACTCTTGCGACCTCCTGCAAGAATGTTGTTTTTAAGTTAGAGCTACAAGATATAAAAAGAGCGTGAGATCCGTACCCGTTACTTATCTCACGCTCCTGGCCTTCGAACTTGCCACCCCGTAAAGACAAGCAACTTCGAAGCCCACGCCGATATGAATTACTAACCCCTTATATAGCATTACGACATACCTTATTGTATATCTGTATGCCTACAAAGGGGATGCGTAACAACACATCCCGAGGACATCTACCATTGCATCATCGCCTACAGGGATTCCAAGTGTTCGAAGTTCGGAACGTAGAGATGAAGCGTAGAGTAAACGCCTTTCTACAAAATGTAGTGACTCCCAAATTCCCACCCAATGCCCGCCTTGTTTTGGCGGCATCGCCTCACATGGCTCGGCGTGGGCTGTCATCTGTGCTGTGGGCGATAACGGACACGTCCGTCAGTTGCCGAAGCGCACACGACTTTGAGAATCGGGCGTAAAATTAAGAAAAAAATGTGAAATGAAAAAGAAAATTACAAAAAAAATGACAATTCGTCTGCAATTCGTCTACAATTATGAAATTTAATTTTGTGTTAAGGCACACAGGGGATAAGTTTCAAGAAGCAAATACAGAGAAAAAAAATGATTGTGGTACATACATTTACGACAAGAGGGAGGTCTTTATCATGCCAATGCATGGAGCTGGGATTGGCGAATCGGTTTTGTTGTGATGTAAAATCGACGATATTGCTAAGTAGAATAGACCATATTACTTTGTAAAATGGTCGATGTTTCCTTGTAATATAGACCATTTTGCATCTTCACCCATGCGTTATGGCATCAGATTTATGCATAAATGGAATCAATTTAAGCATAAATTGCCCGGACATATGCATAAATTGGGAATGAAGGAAAAAACCCGCTAACGCTAAAAAAAACAGTTGCGCATTTCGAAGACTCGAAGATATCAGAAGCAAAAGCGATGTTTTCACTGTATTGATACATTTAGGCTACCTGTCGTTTGATCGTGTCAAGAGCGAGTGCTACATCCCCAATTACGAAGTAGCAGGTGAGATGGTGAATGCCGTCAAAAGCAACAAGTGGGATATTGTGGCCGATGCACTTGACAAGTCAGAACAGCTCCTACAGGCTGTTCTTGACGGAGATGAAGAAGCCGTGGCCACTGGTGTTGATGCCGCCCATGATGAAGGGTAAAGTGTCACATAAAGAACGAAATAAAAGACACCCGCTTGGAATATCATCAACCAAGCGGGTGTCTTTTTCTTTTCTTTCTAACATGAATGACCATGAATATTTCATCAATGGCCGTAGGGAGTTACAGGCTATACTCCAGCATGATGAAGGTGTAAGGAGCCACGTCGAGAGAGAACTTCTTCTCGGCCTTGATGCTCTCGGTCTGAGGAGCGATGGGCTGCTCGTCGTAGTTGTTCTCCTGAGTGGGTAGACCACTCAGTACAGTCTTCTGAGCTGTTTTCTTCAGGCCGAAGCGACTCAGGTTGATGTTGGCCTTCTTTGCCTCATCAGAAGCATTACAGATCTTCACATAAAGCTTGCGGGTCTTCACGTTCAGTATGACTGACTGACCGTAGTGGACATCCTCCTGGGGCTGGATGACATCAGCAGCATCACCCTCGAACTTCACACAGTCGCCATAGTAGTACTGACCGGCGCTCTGACCGAAGAGCTGCTGCACATAATAGCTGCAGGTGAGGTAAGTACGCTCGTTATCGAAATAGATCATGTCGGGGTTCCAGTTGGTGTTGTCCTTACGGGCAAAGAGGGGAGCGTATGAAGTCATAGCCACCACATCACCATTGCGCTCTACATGGAGCAGGTACAGACCCTCAGCCAGGGCGTCAATAAGCTTCTTGTCCTTGGCAGCATACTCACCCAGGTAAACCTTGGTCTTGCGGTCGCGAGGATAACTGTCGTACTGACGACTCTTCAGGAAATAGCTGTTGGGCTCATAGTAGTGCTCATCGATGATAGGCATACCCAGTTCCTCTGCCAGTTTCCAGCCATTCTCGAAGTCAGGATTCTGAGGATGAGAACCAGGACCGGCAGTACCCACGATGACAATCTCGGGGTGAGCCTTGGTGACACGCTCGTAGATATACTTGAAGCGCTCTGCGAACTCAGGCGAGATTTTTTCTTCATTGCCCAGACCCAGATACTTCAGGTTGAAAGGAGCGGGGTGACCGGCATCAGCACGCATCTTAGCCCATTTATTGGTAGCGGGGTCGCCATTGGCCCACTCAATCAGGTCGATAGCCTCAGCCACCCACTCGTCCATATCGCTCATAGGCACCACATCCTGAGCCTGCGTGGGCCACATATTCCAACCGCCATTAGTTCCCTGACAGCTCACGCCACAAGGCAGGATAGGCAGGGGCTCCATACCCAGGTCCTCGCAGAACTGGAAATACTCGAAGTAACCCAGACCCATGCTCTGATGATAGCCCCAGGTGTTCTTCAGACCCTTACGCTGCTCCTTAGGACCGATAGTGGTCTTCCAGCGGTAGGTGTCCCAGAAGCCGTCGCCACCACCATGAACAACACATCCACCGGGGAAGCGCATGAACTTAGGCTGTAGGTCAGCCAGTGCCTGAGCCAGGTCTTTTCTGAGTCCATGACCTTTATAGGTATCCTGAGGCATCAGAGACACCTGGTCGATATCCAAGTCACCCTGAGTGAGCACCAGGATCTGCAGGGTGGCGTTCTTACAATCCTCGGCAGCTGTGAGCACAGCCTCACACTTCTGCCAGTTCTTTGCATCTACCTCGATGCTTGCCTCGCCCAGCACCTTCGGGTCCTTACCCCAGCCCTGAGGCTCTGCCAACACAATACGAAGCTCGAAGGCTGAAGGCTGTTTGGTGAAAGGTGATGTCTGACTGCTGATAGCAGAAGGGATACGGAAGAAAGCAGAGAAGTTGTATTTCTCGCCAGCCTTCACGCTGATACCGTTGAAACCGGTGTTTTCAATACCGAAGCCTTTCCAGCCTTTATAGTCGGAATATTCCTTCACACGCTCGGTATGCAAGCGCATATAGGTGGGGTTATTAGGATGGATGGGGTTGTCCATGCGTACCTGCAGGGTACCTAAAGAGTGGCCCGGGCGGAGTTGCTTCCAAGCAGTACCGGCTCCCCAGCCGTCACGCTCTGCGGGGTTGAACTCGAACGAGCCGTTCTGGAGGAGTTCGGCATACAGGCCGCCATCGGCAGCACTACTGATATCCTCAAAGAAGATACCGATCAATTCGTCACTGATAGCCTTACCACCGGCGGGGGCAGTCATCGGTTTCTGAGCCTGGATGCTCAGTGTTGCTGCCATCATTGCAGCACCGAGAAAAAATTGTTTCTTCATTATTATTTTCGTTAAAGGTTTTTGTTTGGGGTACAAAGGTACGATTTTTTTGTCAAGAATTGGAGAATTAGAGAATTTTTTTCATGCAACTTTGAGTGTTTTCTGAATTTATGAAGAATTTAAGGTCGGTAGACCGACCTGTGGTTTTGGGTCGCTACGCTCAAAATTATAAAAAAATTGATTCCGAAAATTGAAAGGGTTTCGCCCTAAAATTAAATTCTCTTATTCTAGACCTTATATTTATGATTCTAAAGGATTTCGACGGAGAGGACCTGGGAGGCGGCACCCTTGTAGAGAATGTCGAGCTTGAAGGTGGCCGATTCACTATAGATATATAAAGAGAGATGCTCTTCGTAAGCGGGTTCATAGTCGAAGGCGAGATGGATAGTGGTACCCGAGAGGTAGTTCTCCTTGGGACTGACGGCACCTTCGGCATCGATGGGATTAAGCGAGAAGACAGGATCGGTCATAGCCAGCACACGTGGCAACTCTATCTTCAAGTTGTTGTCAGGACTGGAGAACCAACCCAGGAATGAGTCCCACCACGATTTTTCTACGGTAGGATCTTCTTCAGGCGCTAACACCGTGACACCTTCCTTCAGCGTGCGCTGTAGCTTTCGGGGTTCCAGCGAATAGTTGCGCAGGTATTCTTCGTGCTGTGCCTGCTGACTGTTAGCCACAGGCTGTTGGCCTCCCCGTGCGCTGTTCAGGGCGCGGTTCTGCTTATAGTTCACATCGTCCACCCAACAGATGCGGTCATCGGTCATGGCGATGGCACGGATGCGGGTGATGTCGCCGGCCGTCTTGCCCGGATAGCATATCACCACGGTGTCGAGGTCGGCAACACTGTGCTTGGGGATGACATTCATGGAACGCGGCACCTTGACCACGTCGTACTCATCCTTATACATATCCGTATAATGGATGCAGAGAAACACGCGCACATTCTCCAGGTCAAGGTCGGAACGGTTGTTGATTTGTACCCGCAGCACGTCATCGCTGTGCCAGAAGAGCCACTCGGACTCAGGCTCCACGCTGACATCGACATACGACGACTCCAGGAGCAGGCCCTTGAAGGCACCATAGAGGTTCTCCTCACAGAACTGCATATCAGAGAGCAGCTCGTCGTAGATGCCCTGATTGCCGCGACGGAAGAAATGGTTGTAGATCTCCTCACGACTCTTTTCCAGATTACCCTGATCAGCATAATGCTTAGCCTTCAACAGATTAGGGCTGAAAAGGCCGTAGCCCTCCATCGTGGAGGCATAGAGACGGCGCAGGTACTGTCCCTCTGGTGTGCGGTTCAGGTAGTTGCGTGTGTTATAGGCATCAAGCATATCGGTGAGCTGTGCCGCCTGACGGGGATACTCCACGCTGGCTTGATGGAAGCGGCTCATGGCAGCCTGCTCGTTGCCCAACTGCTGTTGCATCAGTCCTTCGAGCACGAGGGCCGGTGCCGTACGACCAGGATAGAGCTCGGTATAGCGCTGCAAGAGGGCATTGGCCTGGGCATAATGTCCCTGAAGGGGAGCGGGGGCTTCCGGAATAACGGAATCACGGAGAGACGGAACAACCGGATTCTCCAGATTTCGGGATAACGATACAACATTATTACGTGATTCCGTCGTAGCTAAGAGAATATGCCCCATAGACTGCAGGAGCATGGCCTCGGCATTATCAGGATATTTCCTGAGGATGTTTTGCGTATGGGTCATGGCCTCGTCGGTACGGCCGGCATAGAGGTCCAGATAGGCCTTGTCCTTCTCGATGCAGAGGGCATCGTATTCCTGCATATACTTCTTGCAGATGGGGGTATAGTCCTCCAGATACTGACGGTAGGAGATACGCAGTTTCTGAAGGTCTTGTCGGATGGCAGACTTCAGCTTCTTGTCCTTCTCGTACTGTGCGAAGGCCTCGGAGGTGGAGCGGTCGGCATCCTCGCCGTTGAGGATGCCAATGAGTGCAAAGATGTCGCCATGAGCAGCACGGAGCAAACTCAGGGCCGAGGTATTCTCTACGAGCGTCTCACCCCCACGGGCGGCACTGCGCAGGAGCATCCACACATCGCCTAACTGCTCGTCCTGCTGGCGCAGCTTATAGGTATATTCCAGCACGGGAAAGAGCTTGCGCTTACACTCAAGAACATCGGGAGCCACGCCGGTAAAGTCCTGACGGGCCATATAGTCGAGAAACTCATCGAAGCTGTTGGAGCGTACCTGTGCCAGTTCCATTGCATTGATGACGCGTACGGTCTTCTCCAGATCATAGTCCTTGCCCGACTGTAGGTTCTCGCGGTTGCTGACAGCCTCGTAGGCATCGACGAACTCATCGACGGGACGGTAGCTGTCGATATCGAGCGAGAGCAGATCGACAGTGGAGTCGGAGCCGCCGCAGGCTGTGAGCATCAGTACTCCGATGAGGAGCATCGCTGCAAGCCGGTTATGGATTTTCGTACACATCATATTGCAAAGGTATATAATAAAAAGCAAAGTAGCGCAAAGTGTTTGAAATCTTTAACGCTTTGCGCTACTTAAATACTATTGAGGCGAGCCTTTATTCGCCGATATAGCCAATCTTGCCCTTCCAGCGGAGATACCAGTTCTGGCGGTTGAGAAGCGGGGTTGACGTGGCCTTGGCCTTACCTTTTCGCATACCAATGATCTTGTTCATCGTAGCCTCAGGGTTGGACTGACGCAGGGCATAGCGCATGATGTCATAGTAGCGGGTACCCTCGAAGGCAAACTCCAGAGCCGATTCCGTAAGGATCAGGCTGTCGACCACCACCTTTTGCTCCTCAATGAGCTGAGCACGCTTCACGGGGTTGGTCTCGATGGTGTCGTTTGGCAATACGTAGGTGGTGTCAGCCGGCGTGAAACCGCTACCACGCTGGTGGATACCAATCTGGTTGACACGTGCAGAAGACAGCGTGACGAAGTCCTTGGCTTTTGCCACCTGATAACACAGGTCAGAGAAGTAGAATTGCGACAAGACGAGAGAATCGCTTTCAGAGTAGATCACAGTATCGTTCTCTGCATCATAGTTCTGATAGCGTGAAATGACATTATCGAGGATAGCCTGGTCGCTGAGTCCTTCTGACAGAATCTGGAAGGCCATACGTGGATATCCTGCACCGTTGAAGGCCTCTGCCATACGCAGGTAGAGCATGGTGCGGCGATAGATGTTCACATTAGGATATTTCTTCCACTTGCTGATCTCCTGAGTCTCAATACGGTCTTTGGTGATAGCATCGGTCTCCACATCCTTCTTCCACACAGCGGCCAGACGCAGGTCGCCCGACATATGCTCTGTCAGACCGTGGTCGGCAAAATACGTCTCATTGCCACTCTTTGTGAGAACCACGTTGGTCTGTGCCTCGGAAATCTCTTCAAGACGGGTTGAGGGAACAATGCTCACCTTCTTGTTGTTCTCGTCGCGAGAGGTGAAGAAATTACGCAACTCACTGTAATGACCATCGGCAGGAATCTTGTCGCCGGCAATCATCGTGATTAGCTCTGCATCATAACGGGTACTCTCCTCAATGGGGAAGATCTTGTCCCTTCCTGAGAATTTCAGGAAAGAAGTCTCGCCCGGCTCCCAATAGCAGCGAGCGTCGAGGGTGAGAGGATATGCACCATTTCCCAGGCGATAGCTGCGGTCATAGATATACATATAGTACATCCAAGCAGCTTCAAGATAGTCGGACTGGTCGCCTGTCAGCGAAGCACGCCACAGGTAGAGGTCACCAAGCACCACGCTGGTGGGGAAGAAGAAGAGCCTGGACTCCTCGTCGCGAACCTTGCCATAGTTGGGTGTCTCTACGTTGTAACGGCGTTGCAGACTCGACAGGTCTTCGATGAAGAAGTTGCAGACTTGCATCAGATTATACTTCGCACCGTTTTCAGCAGCCTCGGCCTCCTCTTTACTGAGCAATGGTTCTGTGAAGAAAGGCACGTTGCCGTAGTTGAGCACCAGCTGCAGGTAGGTCCATGCCCTGATGGTCTTGACAGCACAGAACTCCTTCATGAAGATATCGTCATCTCGGTTGTCGCGATAAGCGGTATCGGCATGGGCAATGAAATAGTTACAGTTGTTGATAACGGCATAATAGTCACTGGGATTATTATACTTGTTACTGTCGTTCACGTTAAACTCATAAATCTGAACCAGGTCTTTGTTGGCCTCGCCAGTCAGTTCTACCAGGTCTCCACGCAACTCGCCAAGCAGGACGGTGCGGTCGGCCAGGGCCTGAAGCTTCTTCAGGATACCCGTTACAGAATAGATGGTGTCCTCAGCCACCGTCAGATGCTCGGTATCGGCATAGAGCACATCGTCGCTCTCCTGGGCAAAGAAGTCTTCACAGGATGTGAGCATTGGAAGTGCCATGAGGGCTGCGGCAATGCCGCAGCACACTGAGCCAGCCCCTTTACGATATATATTCTTGATATTCATAATGCTTAATTCTTAATGCTTAATTCTTAATGCTTAATTAGAATTACAGGTTAATCTTAACGCCTGCAACAAAACTGCGGCTCTGACCCAGACAACCCAGGTCGATACCCTGACCAATGACGCTTGAGGTCATCGTCATCTCGGGATCGCTGCCCAGATACTTGGTAAAGGTCAGCAGGTTGTTGCCCTGAATCCAGAACTGGAAGCCCTGGATGTACTCTGACTTGATAGGCAGGTCGTATGACAGTGTCACGGTCTTCAGACGCAGGTATGAGCCATCCTCTATCCAGCGGTCGCTGAAGCGTGAGTTGCCCATAGGATCCTGGAAGGTGATGCGTGGGATATCGGTCTGCTGGCCCTCCACCTGCCAACGGCGCAGAAGGGCTGTTGACTGGTTCATGAATCGGCTGCCGCCTTCGAGCTGTGAGCGCATATAGTTATAGATGTCGTTACCCAGCGAGTAGTTGAAGTTGACATCGAGCTTGAAGCGCTTCCAAGCCAGCGAGGTGAAGATATTTCCATAGAGATCGGGGTTGGGGTTGCCAATGATGGTCTGGTCGGCCTCAGTGATCATACCGTCGTTGTTCAGGTCGGCGAAGTGTACGTCACCAGCCTCGAAGTAAACATGGTCAATACCATTGTCGCCATAAATATAGAGTCCATTGGGATCGTAGGTGGCCTTACCTGCAGCACTGGCAGAGGCAGCCTGAGCCTCGGCAGTAGTGCTAAACACGCCCAAGGTCTTATAGCCATAGAAAGCATTAGCCACATTACCTATCTGAGAGCGGATAGTGGCACCATAGATCTCATTGTCCACATACGGCTTTTCATCGGGCAGTTCGGTAATCTCGTTCTTGTAGTGACCTACGCTGGCCCCTACCTGCCACTGCCAGTCACGCGTATTGATGACCTTGGCCATGAAGTTCGCGTCGTAACCTTCGTTCTTCAGCTTACCGCCGTTAGACCAGTTCTCGCTCAATCCACTGAGGTAACCCAGACTCTGAAGAGTCAGCAGGTTGGTGGTGGTGGAACGGAAGTAGTTGACACCTACACTCAGACGGTTGTCGATGAAGCTGCCTTCGAGTCCCAAGTTGAGGCGACGGGTGGTCTCCCACTGGATCTTGGTATTACCGATTCCCTCGAAAGCCAGTCCAGAGATAGAGTGAAGGAAACGTGATGCACGGAAGTAACTGCGTGCGGCATAATAGTTGACATCGTCGTTACCGCTGATGTCATAGCCCAACGAGAGACGCAGATAGTTCACACCATCGACATTAGACAGCCAAGGCTCGTTGGTGAGCACCCATGATCCCTGGATGCCGGGGAACACGCCCCATGCTGCCTTGAACAGACGGAAGTCGCCACCATCCTGACCGAAGCGTGAAGAGCCGTCGATGGTCAGGTTGCCCTGGAGGAAATAGCGTCCTTTGTAATTGTACTCTGCCTGTGCATAGCATGAGAGAGAGTTCCAGCTCTCGTTCACTCCTTCGGCATCCTTATTAGCCAGTGAACCAGTGATGAACGGCGTCTTATCACTACCGGTGTTGTAACCTACCTGTGAGGTACTGGTGAACTCTTCCCAGTTGATGCGTGCACCACCGAAGAGGTGGAGGTAATGGGCATCGAAGCGGTGTGTCCAGTCAATACGTGTGTCGCTCATCACGGAGTTCTGCTTGGATGCCAGTGAGCGGGCCTCGTTATTGCGGGTCTCGCCAAGGCTGGTCACATAATAGTCGGGCGTACCGTTGATGGGGATATAGAACTTCTCATTGGTATTCACCAGGTTATAGCTGAAGTGCTCGCTCACCGAGAGATTACGGGTGATGTTGTACTTCGGCGTAACGGTGAGGTTCAGCATCGAGGTCTCGAAGCGGTTCTTGGTCTCCAGCTCACCATATTCATTGATGGCAGCGGGGTTGCCCAACTTATAGTTGTATCCAGACTTAGTATAGTTATACAGAGCCTCGTCCAGGTAAGACTCCTGGTCGATGTCGTACTGCGAATCCGAGAAGCGACCGTTACCGGCATCATCGTGGCCATAGCTATAGGCACTCATGAAGGGGCTCTTCACGTAGGCCAGGAAGCCGGGAGCGGTAGGCGTACCCTCATCATAGCTCTCAGGAGCACCGTCGTTGCGGACATCGCGGGTCTGGTTGGCAAACGATGCGTCGAAGCGCACGCCCAGCTTGTTGCCCAGCGAGATATCAGTGTTGAAGCGTACATTCAGGCGGTCCATGTCGTTGTACTTCATGGTGCTCTGTGCACTGGTATAGCCTACAGAGAGGTTGTAGTTGGCCACTTCGTCACCACCCTCTACGTTGATACCGTAGTTCTGGGTCATAGCGGTGCGATAGACAAAGTCTTTCCAGTCGGTGTTCTGATGATACTGATCGTAGTAGTAGTACTTCTTGCCGTTCTGGTCGTACTCTGACTTCAGGAACTTGAAGTCACGCAGCTGTGTGTTGGTAGACTTCAGCATCTCGGAGACATAGCCGCGATAGCCACCGGCATCCATCACCGAGAGGTACTTTGGCTCCAATACCACGCCAGCCGAGATGTTGGCCGTGATACGTGTTGCCATCGACTTGTTGCGGCGGGTCTGGATGAGGATGACACCGTTGGCACCTTTTGAACCATAGAGTGCGGTACCGTTGCGCATCACCGTCACCTTCTCGATGTCAGCGGGATTGATGTTCGTCAGCACGTCATTATACAAACCATCGTGGAGCAATGTACGGGTGTACTGCTGGTCGATGATAACGTCATCGATGACGATGAGGGGCTGGGCATTCGAGTTCAGTGAGTTCAAGCCCTGCATGAACATCACGCTACCGATGCCGGGCGTGCCGTTACGACTAATGGTATAGACCTGGCCGCCCATCTGCTTCTGGATCTCGTCCTTGATATTGATGGCGTTGGTGTACTGGAAGTCAGTAGCCACCACATCACTGCGCACGTTGGTCTGCTGGGTGAACTCGGCCTTGAAGGTCTTGGGATAGAGTTTAACAGCCTTCTGCTCGCTGTCACGCGAAAGGCCCTGCTTCACAGGGTTATGATCGGGAGATGACACATAGATGCCCGTCGAGAAGAGCGGCAACTTCAAAGAGTAGCTACCGTCGTCGTCGGTCAGCACACTATAGCCATCAATCTCCGAGGCACGCACAATAGCACCCGAGACGGGCTGCCCTGTGGCAGCATCAAACACAAAGCCCTTTACGGTGCGGGTCTCATAGTGTTTCTGCACTCTTACTACACGCTTGGTCTGAACAACCTCTTCCTCTTCTTCGGTGTCTTCATCTTGCGCTACGACACACAAGGGGAAAGCCATCAGCAGCGTTATTCCAAATAAGATATATCGTTTCATATCGTTCTTTCTTTATTTTTTCAGGTGAACATTAGCGTTGCATATACCATCCCTTGTATGGACGGTCGTCATACTTTCCGTGAGGATAAATCAGGACACCAGGAGTGCCTTGTGCCTTTTCAGGTATCTTCGTTATCAGTTTGCCTGTGCCTACAGTAGCAGGCAGCGAGGTAGTCAGCTCCATCGTTCCATGAGGCACGAGCAGGATAGCATTGATGCGGATGTCACGGGTATAGACAACCTTGTCGGGCTTGGTAGCATCCACCTTCATTTCCGAAATCGACACATTGTTTTCGAACTGCATCACTATCTGCAGGTTTGTATCGTCAACGCCTCTTGTAGCCTTCGGGAATTTGTAGTCGCTGGCTACGAGGAAATAATCGACTGAATCAGGATGGGTCTCGAAATACTTTGTCTTGCCATCTGCTCCCTGCAACTGCACGCCCTTGGACATTCCCGGGCCATAGAGCTTACACTTGAACTTCGTTGGACGACGATCAGCTTCTGTAGCAGCAGTGTCGGCAGCCAGGGCCGGTGCAGTGACCACATAGATGTCATAGCCTATGTTGGAAAGCACTTTCGGCAATGTGTACCAAATCTTTGGAGACACTGTGGTGTTAGCGGGATGGAACTCCAGCAGTTTGTTGTTCCACAGCTTGTTGAAATAAGCCTTGTTAGTGGAGGTGACATCTTTTGAGTTGTGCGTTGAGCTTTCCAAAGAGTCCTTTGTGTTCTTGTCATAGTACTTGCTCACCTCCTTCAGGTTGCTGTTAGTCACGATAATCCACTGGTGGAAAGTCATGAGGGGATCGATCTTCCAGTCACTGACCTTATAGAGTTCACCGTTACTACATTTCTTGATGTCAGACTCGTTGAGTACGCCTTTGGCATTCGCAGAGTTTTTCGGCATATAATACTGATAGTACTCAAACGGTGCACCCCACTTCGACTTACGCTCCACGTACTTGAGTACGCTATTGATTGACATGATAGAGTCTTCCCACGTATATTCCGGATTGGTGGTGTGGCTGAATGCCGTACCCTCCATGATAGCCAGACGAGGCAGTTTATACTGCAGTGAGTCGCGCGTATCATCGTTCATACCGCCAGGCATCTGGAAGTAAGGCTCATATTCGGCTATCATCTTCTCCCACTGGTCATTGGTAGGAGCCAGCATAGTATAGGTACTGTCTTCAGAACTGAGCTTGCCCAGATAGTCGAACAGCTGGTTCTTCTGCTCAAAGACAGAGTCCAGATACTGCGTCTTACCGTCAGTGATACTACCGGGAACACTCTGCTCGGGCAGGAAGTTCTTGTAGTAGTAGCGGCGCCCCTCTTCATTACTATAGAGGAAACTGCGCACGCTGTCCAGGTCGGCATCTTCGGCAACAGCCTCAAAGATGTTGGGCAGGAACTGCACGGGTTCTGAGACAACATTGAGCACACCATTATTATACAGCCGGTTGAACTGCAGCATCTTCACCCCGTTGATGGTAGAGTCGCTGCCCAGAGCGGCATACTTACCGTTCATCAGCGTCAGCGTGTCTTGGCGTAACTCTGAGAACGAGTGGCTGTAGAGTGCCATGTGGTTCTGGATGAACTGTTTCAGCACGGTGTTGTTCTCTTCCATCACCGTACCCTTCTGTGCCTTGTAGTCGGCAATCAAGTCGTTAGCCTGCGACTCCGTCAGGTAGTCGTTGGTAGGAGCGAAGACGGTGAACACCTGGTTGCCGTTCAACCTGTCCACATATTCGCATCCCTCAATGACCTTGGCGAAGTTGCTCAATTTGTCCTTCAAGGTAGGATCACTGGTGATGGCCTGCCAGATAGTGCCGTCGTGCACACTGTTCTCACCACCTCCCAGGCTCTCGTAGTGGTCGTCCCAAGTGTCTGTACAAGAGACCCCCACCCAGCCTCCCCCTAAGATGGGGAGGAGCATATAGACTGCGAAACGAAATAGTTTCTTCGTCTTTTCCAATATAATTTGTTTCATAATCAGTTTCTTTATATGATTGTACAAATGTACCCTTCTCCCCTCCCTCGCAGGGAGGGGTTGGGGGTGAGTCTCTTACAAGTCATCCTCCATAGCACCGTTGCTATCGACAGAATAGACCGACTTGGGCACCATTTCCCAGAAGTCGAACATAAACTCGTTGTTATTACCCTTACTGCCCTCACTGGCCACACGGAAACGGATGTAGTGGTCTCTGGTGGCATCGATATAGGTCTGACAGATGATACGGCGATACATACCCGAGGTACCCATTGGACGGTTTCTGGCCGTAGCACCGATCACCTGACTGCGACCGTCACGATAGGCACCGAGGTTCTTCAGCAGTTTCTGCTCCTCGGCTTTCTGCTCGGCAGACATCTTGTTATATGTAGTGAGCTGCACATCATCACCACCGTTATTTCCGAATCGGTCGCCCAGATACATTTCCGTGTTCAGGTTCTTGGTCATATCAAGAGGAATACCCTGTGGAATACCGTCGAAGTACACCTGCATGATACCACGGGTAGGAATGGCGCAGAATCCCAGACGCAGCTGCCACTCACCGCTAAACGGTACAGGAGGAATGCGGAACGTCATGTCGTAGTCGCCGAAGAGGTTCCACTCGTCACCCTGCCATGACCAGAAGTTGTAGTGCGGGCGGCGCAATACAAGAAGACCGCCGTTGTTGATGGTAACACCATCCAGGTAGCCGTCGGGGAAGTAGAAGTTCTTTCCGTTCACAGGCTCGTTGGCATCATCCGGCGTTCCCTGTTGGTCATCTACCATATAGTTACCCACCTGTCGCAGACCATTGGTCATCACCTCCGGGAACACAGTAGAGAAGTCCATGCGGATACGGGTGTTGTGAATCTTGTCGATGACATCTCTTGTGAATGCGATGACATCATCGATATAGAAGTAGCGTCCGTTAAGTGCGTCAATCACATAATCGTCACCTTCCACCTCCATGATCTTGGCACCACGGAAGGTGTAAGACGTATTCTCATGCCACAGGCGGTTGATGAAGTGGCTGCCTGCAGCTTCACCGCCACGGCAGTTCTGCTTCGGAGTCTGCTCGTCAGAGAGCATCGTGAGCAGCGATATCTTCAACATGGTGTGAGGCAGCAGTGTGGTGTACCATTCCGTGGGGTTCACCAGCTTGGTGTCGAAGCCGAAGGGTTCCTTTGTCTCCTTCATCATCCTGGAAATAAGTGCCTCGGCATTTGGCACGTAGCGCGTCATGATATGGTACTGGATGAAGCGCTTCAGCGGGTTGATGTCACAGGCAATGCTGTCGAAGCTATGTTCCGGTTTGTCCACATCGTCGGGGAATGCGGGGTCGTAAAGTTTGCAGGCCAGCTCATAGAGGGCATGGAGCTTGCCGGGAATGGTGTCGATGCCATATTTCTCGAATGCGGCGTTGTAGACAGAGTCGGTCTCAATGAACACGGTAAAGCCGAACTTCCTTTCATCAGGCATCCATGCCACCTCGTTCCAAACATGCGACTTGTAGTACACTTTTTGCTGCTGGTTCTTCAGAGCTTCCTCTTTCACCTGCTCATAGCTGTCATCCCTGATGATATTATAGATGTAACCGCGTACACCAGTCTTATCGAGTGCTTCATAGAACAACCCGATATTTTTATTGTCACCCAGAATATCTGCGATATACTTGTTTGACTTCTGGATTACCGAGGTGATAGGCTGCACGATACCATTCTCCACAGAGTCGTTCTGGTGCACAATCTCACCGTTCTCCAACGTATCCCTATAAATGATAAAGCCTTTACCTTCCAGCTGGATGACGGCATTACTGTCGGCATCGAACTCCGGCTTGGTGGCGATATAACGTCCCAGAAGGTTGCCAGTAGACAGTGTTCCCTCGCTCATCTCGAAGGTAGAATACATATTCTGTACGATGTGTGTGCGGGCAATGGTGTCGCAGTCTTCATCGCTCAGATCCGACACGCTGCTCAGGTCACGGCTCTGCAGATACTCGTCGATAGCCTTGTTGTTGGGCAGGAACAGGGTGTACTGTCCGTAGGTGGAGAGCAAGTCCATCAGGTTTGCCCTCTCCACGATGGTGGTGAACTCACTGTATTGTTCGCGATTCTTGATATAATCGCTCATCATCTCGCCCGTGAAGGTATAGAAATACTCACTGTCGGGCTCATCCGAGCAGCTGGAGAAGCTTCCCGTTGTCACGACGGCAACGAGTGCCATCAATGCTGTTTTGAAATATTTATTGAACTTCATAATCAGAATCATTATTATTAAGACTTGTCCATGCTCTCATTCTCGCCGCTACTGAATGCCGGGTTGGGCACCAGGTTACGGTTCACCTTCAGCTCTTCCAGGTTATAAGGCCAGAAGATAGCATCCATTTTCTTGAAGAAGTTTGCCACGAATCCCGCATTCACATCGTCGCGCTTTGAGGCGGCCGAGATAATCTCGTTGGTGTTGCCGGCACGCATAGCATAACGTACCAGGTCATACCAGCGCTTTCCCTCGTACATCAGCTCACGTTGACGCTCACGTTTCACCAGCTCTGACATCTGTGCCTTGGTAGCACCCGTATTAAGCTGCAGGGTGTCGTTTGCCGCCAGTTCTTTCTTGCAGATAGAACGCTTGTTGACGACATTGGTCAGCTCGAATGCCTTTTTGATCAATGGCTCGTTGTAGTCCAGCACCTCCTGTGTACTACCCTCCTGCATCTTCTCGCAGTAGGCCTCAGCCTCCATCAGCATAACATCTGAGAGACGGTAGATAATCCACTGACTGCTATTCTCGCCATCCAAATATTTCTTGTAAGTAGCAGTAGGACTGGCATTAGAAGCCTTGATGTCAATGGAAGAAGCCGACAATTTCTCAATGGGTACATTACTGGTCTTCGTGCCGTCGCAGTTCAGATACAAACGTGCATCCAATCTCTTGTTCTTGTCATCGAAGATTTTTCTTCCTGAATTGAGTTCAATATCTTCCTGCACTATTTTCGATGCTACGAGAAGACCATCACCATTGCTATGCCCATAGAGTGATGTAATCGCCTTGTTGCTGAGCATACCGCTTGTCTTTGGACTTTCATCGAAGTTTAGTTCAAAGATGCTCTCCTTGCTGGCACCTTTAACGAAGATAGACTCGTAAGCCTTTCCGTAATTCGTTCCATTCAGCTCATCATTCACCAGAGGATAGCCATTGAGGCGTTTCTCTAAGAGCGACTCACTGGAGCCATAGAGGTTCTTATTCTTCTCTCTCTCTTCTTTCTCGATAGCCTTCTTATGGTCGATTACCTTCTCTGCATAGTCGATACACTTGTCGTAATCGCCCTTCCACAGATACATATCGCACAACATGGCGCGGATGCCATCCTGGGTGATGCGGCCAGCCTGATAGCGGGGCTTCTTCTCGGGATAGCGTGTCACGGCATCATTCTCTACAGCCTCCAGGTCGGCAATCAGGTTGTCGAGCACCTCGTCAAACGGAGTAGCCTCGAGATCCATCTTCTGGTCATCGTCGGTAAAGGCCTCACGAGAGAAGGGTACGTCGCGGAAGGTGCGAATCAGATAGAAATAGCAGAGCGAGCGCAATGCTGTGACCTCAGCGATGGTAGCCTTCAGGTCGCTCTGTGTATATGCGGGGTCTTTCTCTGCCACCATGGGCGCATATTTCAGCACAGTGTTGCATCGGTTGATTACCTCATAGAAAGAATCCCACGTGGTATAGTTGTTCATTGCCGTGATGTTCTCCTTTAAAATGTTATGAAGGTGTGCATCGTTGGTAATGTTCGGTCCTGCCTGCACATGCTCACTTCTGGCCTCACCCCAGATGATCATGCGGCTAATCACATTCTGCGACTGCATCAGCGAATAGCAGCCTGTCACGATATTATCGACGTCGGCTTTCTCATTCCAGAAATCCTCAAAGATGATCTCGCTCTGAGGTTTGAGGTCCAGGAAGTCAGAGCAAGACATCAGCCCACAGGCAACGCAGATGGCGCAGATTATTTTATTATATCTTGTTTTCATAATCTTCTTGTTTCTTTTAAAATCTACGTTTAGAAATCAACGGTAATACCCAGTGTGTAAGAGCGTGAACGCGGTGTCTGAGCATTGTCAATAGCAGGATCCTCGCCACCGAATGCGATATCGGGGTCAACACCAGAGTACTTTGTCAGCACGAAGGGGTTGTTGATACTGGCATAGAGCGACACGCGGCTCAGTCCGATCCAGGTCAGATACTTCTTCTTGATGGCATAGTTCAGCTGTGCGTAGCTCATACGCAGATAGGTACCATCCTCTACGAAGCGGTCGCTGATCAGCGTGTTGTAGTTGCTGTTCGAACCGAACATAGCACGTGGGAT